>ERZ1645192.29-NODE-29-length-80106-cov-11.060824_pt1 | contig 80106 bp, 69 predicted proteins | sample MGYA00575354_ERZ1645192 | MGnify/ENA primary metagenome ERZ1645192 (study PRJEB40844, sample SAMN11349763) | freshwater sediment metagenome | isolation source: river sediment | host: Sediment | place: India: Faizupur Khadar , New Delhi | collected 2017-02-21 ... | reverse complement strand
AAAGCGTCCAGAAGAAAACGACTGGCAGCCGGATCTGACAGTCCTTTAGTCCGTAACGCCCTTTGAACAATTGCTATACCTCTTGAGGTATAAAGCAGCAGATCCATGTATGCAGCTGTCTGCGGTTCTTTTCCGCAAACTCCTTTTATGGTACAGCCTTTATTAAAAGCCGTTTCCTGACATTGAAAACAAAACATACTCATAAATTCTTATTTTATAGTTTGATAATAAACAAAAGTAGTATAAGATTAATATAATAAATGTAACATCTGTTACATTTTAAAAAAAGATTATATTTGCTTTATTATGATAAACATTTATTCTTCGCCTTTATTTAAGGACGTACCAGAATACACTGTAGATGAGATGCTTGAAGGTATCTGCAAAATAATACATTTTCGGGCCGGTGCTCTTATTGCCATGCAGGGACAAACGTACAGAACATTGTATATTATTGATGAAGGTAAGGTTCGGGGAGAAATGACCAACGAAGAAGGTGTCAATGTCATTATTGAAGAGATAGAAGCGCCCCGGGTGATAGCCCCGGCCTTCTTTTTCTCCACCGAGAACAGGCTCCCTGTAGATATCTATGCTGTAACCGATGTGACACTTGTGGCCATCTCTAAGGATCACTTTCTGGATCTGCTGCACAACAACCGGCAAGTGCTCATAAATACCATCCGTTCCATTTCTGACCGCAATCAGTTTCTTTCGGAAAGAATCAGGTTACTGCGCTTTGGTACCATAAAAAGTAAACTGTCTGCTTTTCTTATAGAACAAATGCATCTCCATGGTGTTACCGATTTTACTATAGCCCAGACACAACAGGAACTGGCAGACCTGTTTGGAGTAACCAGGCCTTCTTTAGCCCGGGCGCTCAGGCAACTTGAAGAAAGCGGTGCCATAGAAAGACACGGCACGCGACGTTATATAATAAAATCTCCGCTCTCCGGGATCATCCCAGGCGGAGGTAAATCAAAATACTAATACCATTAATTGTAGGCGAATACAATGGTATATGATCCTTCGTACAGGCCGGATTTCTGCGTTTGTTGCACCTGGGAACTGGCAGCCAGCCGTACCGAGGTATTTCCTTCAGAACGGTTTTCCGGAAATGCGGAATTGGCTAACGCAGTGTCCAGACTGAAAACATCTCCTTCGAGATTCGAAAGCACGGCCGGCTTCATCACCACGTTGAAAGACACTCCTTCACCCGACCGCACTTTCATCTCACCAAGATCTATATTAACCATATCCTCTTCACCCCCTGGATGGCGGTGATTCTCAAACTCAAAATCGGTAACGGAAGAAGATTCCACGCTCACAGATTCAACCACTTCTGCTGATATATGACCAATAACAACGGTTTGTGCAAAAATTCCATTTCGCAAAACGGTGCTGGAAATAAGCACTGTACAAAGTATTACGTACACTTTCATTTCCCTCTGCTTTAAATAAAACCAATATCAATTGGCTCTGTCAGAGCAAATCAATCTTCTTCAATCCCCATTATGTTCTTTTGGATTTCTTTGGATAAATAATGGATAAATAATGAACAGTTCTTTGAGGATTGTGTTCTAAATTTAGCAAAGCGTCACGACATTCATTTGTAATAATTGTTACAAAAAATGCATTTTACATGAATAAAAAACACTATTATCTGATTATCAATGTTTTAAGAAATAACATATCATTTCTTTTACAAAAAAAATTTCAAAAGTCAAAAAACCCGATGTGTAACTTTTATTACAAAATCATATTTTTTATTATATTTGTTATGTATGGATCCAATACATTATTCTCCTGTTTTTGCCGGTCTAACCCCTGATGAAATAGACCGTTTACTGGATGGTCATACCCAGGAGAAATATTTTCGTAAGGGAGATTTTGTCCTTCGCAGGGGCGAACCGTACAAATCGCTTCTTATCCTTATAAAAGGGGAAGTACATGCTCAAATGAACAATTGCAGGGGCGACAAAATAATTATTGCGGATTTCCATCCACCAAAGCCTGTTTTCTCTACCACGCTGTTTGCATCAGACAACCGTTCACCTGTAGACCTCCTTGCAATCACAGAAAGTGAAGTGACCGCAATCAGCAAGGAATACTTCACCTACCTGATGCAAACCAACAGCATGATATTTCTTAACACGACGCGCCATATCTCGGACAGAGCCCAGTTTCTTGTCAACAAAATCAATGTACTTATTTACGGGACCATCAAATGCAAACTCGTCAATTATTTTATTGATTACCTGGACAGAAACGGGTCGGCTGAATTTGACATATACCATTCGCACCAACATCTGGCAGATATTTTTGGTGTGACACGGCCCGCATTATCCAGGGCGTTCATCCAGCTTGAGGAAATGGGTGCAATTATCAAGCACTCCGGTAAACACTACTGGGTGAATGAAAAAATCCTGCGTGCCGCAGCCCTTGTCTGAGCGGGTTAATCATCGTTATCTCCGTCGGAAAAAGCGTCTTCAAAAGGGGAATTACCTGTAGAAACCGCTTCGTAATCTTCCCACAGTTCAGTTTCTCTCTGGTACGCGTCATCCTGATAGAGATCAATATTTTCTTCAACAAAATCGGCAAACTCTTCCATTTCCTGCGCCTTATCCTGCTTACGCTCTTTAGAGGCAGCTTCGGACAGTTTTCTGTACTTGGAAATAATTCCAATAAGTTGTTCCTTTTTCATAATATACTTTTAACTTATCAGTTACATTCTTTAGTCATCAGATAATCAGCAAAAAGCGCCGCAGCATCTTCTACTATTTTCACACAGGGTCTTTTAGCGTAATATGCTGCCGTCCTGGCTTCGGAAATATAAGAGCCATCTTCACCCTTTTTTATCCCTAGTAATTCCCCGCAACAGATAGAACCGTTCTTTTGCCTGAAACCTGCTGCCAATTCCCGGACGAGCCGGTATGTCTCATTTTTCCCCCGGCTGTCACCGGCCACTATAGTACCTTTCTCCAACCCTGCAAGAATAAACATCCCGCATACCGCACCACACGTCTCCCTCATCCTCCCAATACCACCTCCGAAAGGCGCCGACATTCTAAGACCCAGTTCAACAGGCAATTCATAAAGATCTCCGAATGCAGTCACCACAGATTGGGCGCAATTGTATCCGCTTTTGAATAATTCCACTGCTTTGGCAACTCTATCCTCCATTTCAGACTACTTAAAATTTAATGTAAATATAGTCAAAACAGACTATATTTGTTGCATGACTGCCATACATATTCTGATAGACGACAGGCCTTCACCTGCCGGTGACAACACCCGGGAACTAATCCCGGAACACGGATTTAGTCTGTATTTTGAGCACCTGGGCAAGAAATGGCTGCTCGATACAGGAGCTACCTCTCAATTTATAAAAAATGCTAACACGCTGGGTATAGACCTGTCGGAAACAGATCACCTGGTATTATCTCATGCGCATTATGACCATACCGGAGGATTAAAACCGTTTTTTGAAATTAACTGCCGGGCAACCGTTTACCTGTCACGTACAGTAAAAGGCAATGCCTATTATTCATTTAAGAACGGTGAAAAACGTTTCATTGGAATGGATGAGAACCTTTTGAATGAATACAGCGGCCGTTTTCGGCTGCTGGACAACAATAATTTCTGGATAAACGAACAAGTTGGTATTTTGTGCCATATTCCTACACCTTATCCGTGCCCGAAAGGGAACCGGATTCTTAGCTCAGAAAAGGAAGGTACTGCCGTTGCAGATGATTTTTCCCACGAAATAGCCATGGTCATGAAAACTTCTGCCGGGCTGGCAATATTTTCGTCGTGTACTCACAAAGGACTGTTGAACACTTTGGCTGCTGCCTGCGATTTTGCAGGATCTTCAAATGTAATGGCCTTTATTGGTGGAACCCATCTGATAGACGGTCCGTACGAAACATACGAAGAACTTGCAGAAACAGCAGCCCTGTTACAGGAGCACTACCCCATCATGCATCTTTATATAGGTCACTGCACGGGAGAAAATGCATTAAAGACACTTTCTCTGTTACTTCCCGGAAAAATTACAGCTTTTTACACCGGCGCTTCACTTGAATTACCTGTTTAAACTATGGTACAAGTCGCCGATATAAGAAAAGAATTATGGTCTCTTCAGAACCTTTGTGAAGCAGATCTTGACTACAATGCCTGGCGAAAGAAGAGAACTCTGTTTAAACAGGTGGCAGCACTCAGCCACAGCTGCTTTTTTACAGTAGATGTTTTCAGGAATACTTACGATTTTGCATCTGCCGCTTTTTCGGAATGGTTTGGTTATAAAAAAGTATGGATAGATTCCATTGAAAGACAGGGGGATTTTTTTGAGGGAATGACGCATCCGGACGATCTGGAAAAAATAATATCCAGCCAAATTGCCCATTCACATTTCATTTACAGTCTTCCTCCGTCTGAGAGAAACGATTACAGTACGATCTATTCGCTACGAATGAGAAACTTATCCGGGAAATACCTGAATGTCATCAGCCGGCAGAAAGTCATTCAGCAGGACCGTAACGGAAAAGCCTGGATTATCCTGGGTGAAGTAACCCTGTTACCACGGCAGACACCTTTGACAGACATACAAAGTCTTACAATAAACCTGAAAACAGGGCAGCTGGTCTGCCCATCCGACCGGTTGTCCGGTCAGAACCGTCTTTCTTCAAGAGAAGAGGAAGTATTCAGGCTTATGGCATGCGGATGCCTGAGCAAAGAAATCGCCGGCCAATTGTGTATAAGCGTCAACACAGTTAACAATCACAGAAAAAACATATTAAGAAAATTACAGGCCGGCAATGCGATTGAAGCCATAAACGCTATGCGTTCACGGCATCCATTCTAAAATGTCGCTTACGGGGTTTTTCTTTCGCCACTGAACGAAATCCGGGCAGTTATGAATACCGTGTTCCAACACGGCATTATAGATTTCAACGCCTTTTACCTCACTTTGCGTACCCAGATCGTATTTGATACTCAGTATAGCTTCCCGGGTTCGGGGATCGAGCCTGGCAGCAATTCTGTCGGTTACTTCCTCTATGTAACCATCGTACCTCGATCCTTTCCGTATATGTATCAGATCCAGTTTCCAGGTAACATTGCCGGCTGTAATGCATGTAATATGCCATTCTATGCATTCCTCCGGCGTATCAAGAAGATTCAGGAAGCGAAATTCCTTTATGGCCCCATTCCGGGTAATGGCTGCCATAAGGCCAAAACTCCACGATAACATATCGCCCCCGGAATATACATGAATATCTATATCCCGGTTCCACATCATCAGATCTGTTTTCAAGGACCCGACAATATGCATAGTCCCGTCCATTTTCCGGACCGTTTCCTCAATACGCAATCCGTGCAGCACATCGAATGCAGCCTGCCTGGTCGTGTACGACATTTCAAATAAATCCCGGGCGTTCATATTATGGTGTAAAAATACTAAAAATGGCCGGAAATGACTATTTGCATACTATGATGTTACTCGTACCTTTGCGCCCCAAAATTCCACAAACATGATATTCAATAAAACCGAACGACAGGAGCGGTGTTACCTGCAAAAAATATTGAACCTCATAAAAGAGACCTTGATAAACGCAGAAGGATCGGTGGCGGACCACGTAAATACACTCCGGGAATATAAAGAATACCTGTGGGAAAATAAAGACCTTGACCCTCAGGAAATCCGTTCCATGAGGGAGAGTATCCTTGCCCATTACGCCATTGGAGAAAATGAAATTGCCAGGCGGGCACGACTTACCCGGATGATGGACATCCCGTACTTCGGAAGGATCGATTTCACACCCGGCGAACAATCGGGATCGTGTATGCCAATATATATAGGTATACATTCCCTTTACGACCCCTCGGGCAGCAAACTGTTGATATATGACTGGCGTGCACCTGTTTCGGGAATGTATTACGATCACGAAACAGGGAATGCATGGTACGTCTCACAGGAAGGCACCGTCAGTGGCAATATAAGCCTTAAGAGGCAGTACCGGATACGTAAAGGACAAATGGATTATATGCTGGAAAGTTCCCTAACCATTGGAGATGACGTCCTTCAAAAAGAACTGAGCATGAATGCCGACGAAAAAATGCGGAATATCGTGGCTACCATCCAGCGGGAACAAAATCTCATTATCCGAAACCTGAACGCGCAGACGCTTATTATTCAGGGAGCCGCAGGTTCCGGCAAGACATCGGTCGCTCTCCACCGGGTAGCCTTTCTGCTCTATGCACAGAGGGAACGCCTCGGTGCACGTAACATACTTATTGTATCACCCAATAAGGTGTTCTCGGACTATATTTCGGGAGTACTGCCCGAGCTGGGAGAAGAAACGGTTCCTGAATCCGGTATGGAGCAGATTGTTTCAAACGTGCTGGGCAACCGTTACAGATTTCAGACTTTTTTTGAACAGGTGACCGAATTACTGGATAAACCGCGTCAGGCATTTATAGATCGCATTAAATTCAAAGCATCGGCAGAATTCACTGTACTTCTTGATAATTATATTATTCACCTGGAGAACAATGGATTCAGGGGAAAAGACATGGTACTGAACGGGTATTTTCCCATCCCCGCCGGATACATTGAAGAACAATTCAGGCGTTTTGATCGCTATCCGGTGAACCGTCGTTTTGACGTAATGACAGACTACATTCTGGAAACAGCCAGGATAAAATACAGAATTGATGTTCCGGCCGAAAGAAGAAACAAAATAAGAAAAGAAATAAGAGGCATGTTCTGCAGAAACAACCTGCTTGATATCTACAAAGATTTCTTTGAGTGGGCCGGGTGTCCCCATATGTTCGGTCTAAGGAAGAACCGCACGCTCGAATACCCCGATCTGGCTCCATTGGCTTATCTGCATCTGGCGTTAGAAGGAACACACGAAAACAGTCAGGTGAAGCATCTTCTCATAGATGAAATGCAGGACTATACACCCATCCAGTATAAGCTCATCCAGAAGCTGTTTCCGTGTAGAAAAACCATTTTAGGCGATGCAGGGCAATCGGTCAACCCGTATGGCTCCTCAACGGCCGAAATGATCCTTAAAGCATGCGCCGGAGGAGAGATCATGAAACTCTGCAAAAGTTACCGGTCAACCTGTGAAATCACCCGTTTTGCCCAAAGAATAAGACCGGACCGCGAAACGCAGGCCATTGAACGTCACGGAGAGGTCCCGGTTATCGCAGAGTATGACCTGCCCGGCGATGAAAGAAATGCGATAGCGCACATGCTGAAAGAATTCAGCACCTCGGGCAACAGTTCCCTGGGTATTATTTGCAGGGGAGAACAAGAAGCCCGGGCATTATATGATTTTTTGAAAGAGCATAACAACTCTGTAGCGCTGGTACTACCCGGAAGCACCAGTTTTACAACCGGAATCACAGTAACCTCGGCCCATATGGCCAAAGGGCTTGAATTCGACGAAGTAATTGTGCCGCATGCCGGAAGGAACAACTATAAGACAGATATGGACAGAAGCATGCTGTACATCGCCGTCACAAGGGCCATGCACAAGCTTACACTTACCTGTATGGAGAGTCTTACCCGGTTGGTTGGTCCAGATCTTTCAGATGCCGGAGTTCTTTCGCATCAATAAAGAACACGATATCTTCCGCAATATTTTCAACCCGGTCTCCTATTCTCTCTATCCGGCGAATAACAGCCGAGGTGTAGAGCATATCTTCGGCCGCATCGGGATGTGACCTGATATAACCGGCCAGTACAGATACTGCCCGGGCATTTATCTCGTCCAGGATGTCGTCCATAGCAAGGATCTTTCCGCAATCGTCGCTTTTCCCCGCCGTGAGAGAAGTCCTGGCCACGGAAAGCATCTCTTGTGCAGTATGCATCATATTATCCATTTTCAAAGCCTTCCAGAGCTCTTTGGGAAGCGGTTCTTTTAGATGCTTAAACACAAAAAGAGCAATGCTTTCCGCAAAATCACCAATGCGTTCCAGGTTATTCGTAATTTTAAGCAGAGAGATCACAAAGCGCAGATCTACTGCAACCGGGGCATATAGGGCAATAAAATTCTCACAATGATGGTCCACGACCAACTCCTGTGCATTTACGTATTTCTCACGCGATAGCACTTCGCGGGCAAGATTGGCATCTGCGCGCTCCAAGGCCTGAAAAGACCTGTTTACCTGGGTTTGAACCAGGTTCCACATCTCAAAATGATGAGTTTTCAGGAGGCTGATTTCGTTTTCTGTGTATTTCATATCTTGTTTTTATTATCCAAACCTTCCGGTAATATAATTCTGGGTAGCTTCTTTTACGGGATTCATAAAGATATCTCTTGTATTCCCATATTCCACCAGCGAGCCCATATAGAAGAACGCCGTTTTATCTGACACGCGCGAAGCCTGTTGCATATTATGCGTTACAATGACTATGGTATACTCATCCTTTAACGAAAAGATCAAGTCTTCAATTTTTGCTGTAGACAAGGGATCCAGGGCAGATGCCGGTTCATCCATGAGAATGATTCCCGGCTTAACGGCGAGTGCTCTGGCAATGCAAAGTCGCTGCTGCTGTCCTCCGGAAAGCTCAAACGCAGATTTTTTCAGTTTATCCTTTACTTCATCCCATAAAGCGGCGCTTTTAAGCGACAATTCCACCCTTTCACCAATGAGATGCCTGTCCCTAATCCCGGCCACTCTAAGTCCATAAGCCACATTTTCATATATGGATTTCGGAAATGGATTCGGCTTTTGAAAAACCATTCCCACTATAGAACGCAGTTGATCTACATCCACACCCCTGCCATATATATCCTTTCCTTCAATGAACATTTTGCCGGTCATGGACGTTCCGTCAATCAAATCATTCATACGGTTCATTATCCTCAGAAAAGTGGATTTTCCGCAACCCGAAGGACCTATGAAAGCGGTAACCGTGTGTTCTTCCACTTCCAAAGAGATATCCTTCAGTGCATGGAATTTTTGATAATAAAAGTCTATATGTTCAGCTACGATACTATACATCAATTCATTCTTTTAGTGAAACGCGCCCTTATGAGTCCGGCCAATACATTTATTATAAGTACAATCAGAATCAGGACCAAAGCTGTACCATAAGCCATTGGTCTGGAGGCTTCTATATCGGTGCCGCTGGTAGCCAGGACATACAGGTGGTACGGCAATGCCATTACCTGGTCCGACAGGGACCGGGGAAGCCTGGGCAAAAAATAGGCAGCAACCGTAAAAAGGATAGGAGCCGTTTCGCCCGAGACTCTGCCAACAGACAAAATAAGACCAGTCATTATGTTGGGGAACGCCATTGGAAGCACTACCCTTCGTATAGTTTGAACCTTGGTGGCACCCAGTGCGTAACTCGCCTGACGAAATGTCTGTGGGACGGCATTGAGCGCTTCTTCGGTGGTACGGATGACCAGAGGAAGTACCAGCAGTCCAAGGGTGAGCGAGCCGGCAATAATACTGTCTCCGAATCCCAGTGTATTTACGAACAGAGACATACCAAACAAGCCAAAAACGATTGAGGGTATTCCGGCCAGATTATTGGTCATAATTCGCAACAGCCTGACTATTTTATTATTGGGAGCATATTCACTGGTATAGATCCCGGAAAAAACACCAACCGGAAAAGCCACGGCAATAGACCCCGCCACCAGAGAAAGTGTACCTGCGATGGCCGGCAGTATGCCTCCTTCCGTCATTCCCCCGGAAGGATACCCGGTAAGAAATTCCCATGAAATGGCCCCTGCTCCCTTAACGATCAGGAAACCCAGTATCCAGCAAAGAACTCCCACAACACCCAGTGTCATCAGGCGTATGATCCAGAACACTACCTGTTGCTTCCTTTTTTTGTTACTCATATTTCTTGTCTGCGTTTACGTGACGACATGATCTCTACGGATATGCTTATAAGCAAAGTAATAAAGAAAAGGATGATACCCAACATGAACAATGCCTGATAATGGGCCCCTCCGGCAGGAGCTTCGCCCAACTCCGCCGCAATAGTAGCAGGGATAGTCCTGACAGGTTTAAAAAGACTGTCAGGAATAATGGCAGCATTCCCCGTAACCATAAGTACGGCCATAGTTTCTCCGACGGCCCGGCCAATCCCCAGGACCACAGCGGCCAGTATGCCGCTCGCACAATAAGGAATGGTTACACGGAAAATCGTCTGCATTTGTGAAGCCCCCAACGCCAGCGATGCCTCCCTGGCAGCTTTAGGCACGGTACGCAAGGCATCGGCTGCTACGGTAACGATGGTTGGCAATGCCATGATAGCCAGTACGACAGCCCCCGCGAAAGCAGTTTCTCCAACCGGGAGGTTCATGGATTTCTGGATGAGTGGAACCAGAACTACCAGCCCGAAAAAACCGTACACTACAGAGGGAATCCCTGCCAGCAATTCAATCACGGGTTTAAGGATGCCGTGTATGCGTTTCGGTGCGAGCTCCGCCATATAAATGGCTATGGCCAGACCAAAGGGCAGTGCAAAAAGTATGGCGGCTAACGAAACCCATAAAGTTCCCGCCAGCAGAGGCAACACACCGAACAAAGGCACAGGCTGCGAGGTAGGAAACCATTCCCTGCCTCCAAAATAGTCTCCCGGAGAAATACGCCCCATATCCACCGTCCTGACGCCGGGCAGTGACGATACATACTGCGTGGGAATAAAAGCAATGCTCCTTTCATTCATTACAGGGATTTCCTCGTTCCAGCGGTATATTTCTATGGGTTCATGCGACCCGCCCAGGAACGACCAATTGTCAACATCGCCGTCGAATATGAGCTTAACCTGTTGCGGCGTTAATTTTTTTACCGGATTCCCGGCACTCACCACAAGAGAAAATCCTTCTTCTACGGCCGGCCGGGCAAAAAGTCCGACACCCTGCCTGAAAAGAAAGATCACAATGAGCACAATAGCCAGTGTGGTTACCGCCGCACTCACAAACAGCACGTTTCTTACACACAGTTCAACGATTTTCTTCATGTTGCACTTCTATATAACCCATTTCCCGGGCTATTTGTTGCCCGCTGTCCGACAAAACAAAATCCACAAAAGATTGTACCTCGCTTACTGCCGGTCGGAGATAATAAAGTAATAAAGGCCTTACGACAGGGTATTCTTTGCCGTTCTGTGTGATCTTAAGGGTTTTTACCTTGTCATTTACATACGGAAAACCCACATAGCCTATGGCACCGCGTGTCTGGCTTACAGACTGGATAACCGTTCCTGTAGCAGGCATGGATAAGGCTCCGGCCATATAATTCTTATGTTTCAGAACCGTTTCCTTGAAAAACTCATAAGTTCCAGAACTTGTTTCTCTTACATAAACAACGACCGGAATGTTTTCACCTCCCACCTGACTCCATCGGGTGATTTTGCCCCGGAAAATATCTTCGAGTTGCTGACGGGTCAAAGCGGTAACCCGGTTTGACGGATGGACTATCACGCAAAGAGCGTCAAAAGCAATGACCGTCTCCATTACCTCCCTACCCAATTCTTTGAAACGCAGTCTTTCTTCATATTTGAGACTGCGGCTGGACATGGCTATGTCTGTGGTTCCCTCTAGAAGCGACAAGATACCCACCCCCGATCCGCCGCCGGTAACGGTGGTTAAAATGCCCGGACTGACCTGCATATATATTTCGGCTTCTTTTTGCGCCAGAGGCAGCACTGTATCGGATCCTTTTATCTTTTGTGCATAGAGATGGGAGGCAATCACAACAAACAACAGCACAACCATTTTTTTCATGATGCAAAGCTATCTGCGTCATATTACAAAGGTATTACAGGATTGTGAAATTACTGTTTCGGGAAAAATTGCCAATAAGTAAGGAAAAACGGCCATTGCCCGCTACTGCAAAAGAAACGACCTTTGCACCATGAAAACACTATTTGCACTATTAGCCATACTGCCGGCACTTACAGTATTTGCAGGCAACGACAATGTAAGCAAAAACAAAAAAGAAAACAGCATGAAACCCATTGAATTGACAAAAGAATCGTTCGTTAAACTCGTTTACAATTATGAAGCCAGCCCCAACGTATGGAAATACGAAGGAGACAAACCCTGTATCATTGACTTTTATGCTACCTGGTGCGGCCCGTGCAAGATGCTGGCGCCTTCGCTCGAGAAAATAAGTGAAGAATACAACGGAAAGCTGATCGTATACAAAGTAGACGTAGACAAAAATCCCGAACTGGCCGGCATGTTTGGCATTCGCAGCGTTCCCACTCTTTTGTGGATACCGCTGAACGGGACGCCAAGTCTTTCCCAGGGTGCTCTTCCAAAGAACCAGCTCGACGAACTGGTAAAGAGCACTTTATTGAAAACCAAATAGGTTTTCGTATATTTGTTGAATGGAATTTGCACACATTACGCCCCTTAAAGGGAACATAATATTGACCGATGCATTCCATCTCAACGCATCTCTTCTGAATGACAAGAATTTATATAAATTCCTGTGGGTCACTGAAGGCCGTGTGAGCCTCGAGATCGATTACGTAGGGATAACCCTGGAAAAAAACGAGGTTATCCCTTTGTCGTCTCTGCACCACATTGTATTTAAAGAAGTTGAGGGTAAATACCTGACGTTGCTTTTCAATAGCAATTTCTACTGCATATTCAAAAGTGACGACGATGTTTCCTGTAACGGATTCCTGTTCACGGGAACTTCTAATATCATGAAACTCCGGCTTTCCGACATGTATTCCAGTCTGTTGGAAAAAATCACATCGGACCTGTACCAGGAGTATAACAACGAAGACAGTCTGCAGGAAGAAATGCTCAGACTTCACCTTAAACGGTTTATCATTACCTGTACACGCATTGCCCGGGAAAAATTCGCCATTGAACCCCGGAATGAAAACACTTTCTATATTATCAGACAATATTTTACGCTTGTAGATAAATATTTTAGAGAAAAAAAACAAGTGAAAGATTATGCGAATATGCTCCACCGTTCCCCCAAAACGCTAACCAATCTTTTCCAGCTGTATAACCTTCCTTCCCCGCTGCACATTATTCACGAACGCATAGAAGCCGAAGCCAAGAGGCTGCTTCTTTACAGTTCAAAGACCGTCAAGGAAATATCCGGTATCCTCGGGTTCGAAGACATAGCCACTTTCAGCCGCTTTTTTAAACGTTCTACCGGCGAAAACATTTCCCAATTCCGCTCCAGGGTCCTTTCTAACCGTTCAAGCCAATGAGAAAACTCACCTTTTTCTTTCTGATTTGTGCCAGTCTGGCCATGTCGGGATGTGTAGAAAAAAGTAACATCATCCCTATTCAGGCAGTTAATGAACTGGATATTAATAAATTCATGGGAACCTGGTACGAAATGGCCAATTCCCGGAATAGCTCAAAAACTCCCCGGGCGGGATTTACGGTAACTTTTTCCATGAACGAAAAGGGTTTGATTACCGTACTCTTGAAATATCATGAGAAGACCTTATACGGGCCCTTCAAAGAATCTACCGGAAAAGGCAAATGGCTGGGGCCCAAACATCCGGGCATTATAAAGATTTCATTCTTTTTGAATTCATACGGAGATTATCACATACTGGATATAGATAAAGACTATACCCGGGCACTAATATTAAAGCAAAATTCCCGTAATTTCAGAATTCTCAGTCGTGTTCCCGCGCTATCCGTAGAAGATATTAAATACCTTAAAGAGAAAATACGCTCAATAGGCTACAATCCGGACGACCTTGTCTGGATTGAACATTAAAACAACGCTTTAAGCGCCTCAATCTTACGGTCAAGCTGTGTTTCTGTCTTGTGAAGATCCTCCGCTTTTTCCAGCACATCGCGAACCCCAAAATAGTATTTGATCTTGGGTTCAGTCCCCGAGGGACGAATGGTCACAACGGTGTTGTCCATGCACACAAACTGGATAACGTCCGATTTGGGTAACTGTATAGTATAGCGGAGATCGCTTACCATGTCTACCGTTTCGCTTTTCAGGTAATCATGTACCAGCACCACGGGAGAACCGAGCAGCTGCCGGGGAGGTTCCATCCGGTAACGGTTCATGAGTGCCTTCATCTGCTCCATCCCGTCTTTCCCTTTCATTGTTCTGGACATTAGCGATTCTTTAAAGAATCCGTAACGTACGTAAAGATCTGTAAGTAAATGGAAAAGCGTCCGGCCCTGTTCCGCAGCCCATGCAGCCGCCTCGGCAATGAGTGCACAGGCAACCACGGCATCTTTATCCCGTACGAATTCCCCCACATTGTAACCAAAACTTTCTTCCCCGCCTCCTATGAATGTTTTTTCCCCTTCCTGCTCTCTCACTACCTGGGCAATGTATTTGAATCCCGTGAGCACTTCGTAACATTCCACTCCGTAATCCAGAGCCATTACACGCAACAAATCCGATGTTACAATGGTCTTTACAATGTATTCGCGGCCTTTGAGTTGTCCGTTCTCTTTCCATTTCATAAGCAGATACCAGGTGAGCAGGGCTGCCGTCTGGTTCCCGTTCAGCAACTGTATCTGATTGGCATCATTTCTCACGGCTACGCCTACACGGTCGGCATCGGGATCGGTGGCCATCACCAGACAGGCGCCCACCTCTGCTGCCTTTTCAACGGCCATCCTCAAAGCCTCGGGTTCCTCGGGATTGGGCGAGACAACTGTGGGAAAATTACCGTCGTTCACATCCTGTGCGGGCACGTGGTACAGGTTGCAAAAGCCCATACGCCGCAAGGCCTCGGGAACAAGATGAACGCCCGTCCCGTGAAGCGGAGTGTATACCATTTTAAGGTCTTTCTGTTTTTTTATGGCATCGGGACTTAATTTCAACAGACTTAAAATGGCCGAGAGGTACAGTTCATCCATTTCCGCGCCCAGGGTTTCAATGCGTCCGGCTCCCCCTGTAAAGCGAACCTGCGACGGTGAAGAGATCCCCAGCACTTCGTTAATAATATTTTTATCATGAGGAGCCACCACCTGCGCTCCATCGTTCCAGTAAACCTTATAACCGTTATATTCCTTTGGGTTATGGCTGGCCGTGATCATTACCCCTATATTACATCCCAGTTGCCTTACTGCAAAGCTGAGTTCGGGAGTCGGACGCAGGGTGTCGGACAAATAGACGGTAAAATCATTGGCAGCCAGCACCTCAGCTGTAATACGGGCGAAATCGGGAGAAGCATTCCGGCAATCATATGATATGGCCGCACGATATGGAGCAGGGCATGCTTTCTTAACATAGTCCGCCAGGCCCTGTGTAGCCATACCTACCGTGTACCGGTTCATTCTGTTGGTGCCGGCACCCATAATGCCGCGCAATCCGCCCGTACCAAACTCCAGGTTCTTGTAAAAACTGTCCTCAAGTTCCCGGGGGTCGCCCTTCAATAACTGCTGAACAGCCTGTCTGGTTTCTGCATCGAAGGAAGGATCCAGCCATTCCTGAGCTCTTTTTATTATTTCTTCTGTCATATTTCGTTTCTTAAGAATTTAACCAATCTGTCTTCCCAGTGAGGGATATCCAGGCCCAGCTCTTTTCCAATAAGGGCAGGGCTCATTACGGTGTAGAGAGGCCTTGGCGCTCCGCCCGTTCCTGCATCTTCGGTCAGAGGCAAAACAGGAGCAGGAATTCCTGAAGAAGAGCCGACACCGCCGGTCATCAGTTCCCTTATCCGGGTGGCAAAGGTATAACGGTCGCAACCTCCTCCCTCACTGGTATACTGATACAATCCCGAGGCAAGCCCCTGTCCGGCCAGTTTGTAAAGGGCATCGGCCAGATCCGGGGCAAAAGTGGGAGAGTTCACCTGTATACTGTCTACGTACAACGGCTCTTTGCGTTCGGCAAGTAACCGGGGAATAGCCGCCAGAAAATTTTTGGCAAACAATGAATAGACCCAGCTGGTACGCACGACCACCCCTTTTTCATAGGAAAGGACAATACGTTCCCCTTCCCTTTTTGATTTGCCGTATTCATTTACAGGAGCCGGCCGGTCGTCTTCCGTGTAGGGACTTAATTTCTTGCCGTCAAATACATAATCCGTAGATAAATGGATCAATACGGCCCCGCATTCTCTGCAGGCTGCCACCATCCCCGAAAGACACCCGGCGTTCAGTCGGTAAGCAGCAGCAGGATCTTTCTCGGCCATATCCACGTTGGTATAAGCAGCGGTATTCAACACATATTGCGGCTTCGCCCGATTGAAGCATAAAGCCAGGGCATCGGCATCCGTTATGTCCAGTTCATTTTTCGCATAGGGCAAAAGCGAAATATTACCGTACCGTGGGGCCATTCGCTGCATTATACTCCCTACCCCTCCGTTGGCACCTGTCAGGATCATCTTTATCATTTTACAAAGTTAACAACAAGTTGCTTTTATCTATATTTGTGATATGGAAAAAATTATTACCCGCTTATTTGAACTTCAGGATACCGGATACAAAGAATTTACCGCCAGGATGATCCCCAACATTGCTCCCGACACGATCATTGGAGTCAGGAGCCCAAGAATGAAACAGCTGTCTAAAGAATTTGCCAAAGATCCCGACAAGATGGCGTTTCTCAACGAACTTCCTCATAAGTATTTAGAGGAGAATTATTTACATGCTTCTATACTGGGTACCCTGAGTAAAGATATTGACGTTATCCTGTCCCGTACTGAACAATTTTTGCCCTTTATTGACAATTGGGCCGTCTGCGACAGTACGGTATCGGGGCTCAAGATCATTTCCCGTAATACACAGCTGGTTGAACCTTACTTGCTCCGGTGGCTGGACCATCCGGGTCCTTTTACCAAACGTTTTGCTATTGTTATACTGTTGAATTACTACATGGAAGAGGCATTCAGTCCTTCCATGCTTGAACGGCTGGCACAGATCCACAGCACAGAATATTATGTAAACATTGCCCTGGCATGGTATTACAGTTATGCCCTTATTAAACAGTACGACGCCTCCGTAGGTTTATTTGAAAAGCCTGTTCTTGACAAATGGGTTCATAATAAATCCATTACAAAAGCCATTGAAAGCTACCGTATTCCTGACGACCGTAAAGAAAAACTGCGTCAACTGAGAATATCCAGATGAACAATCAATACCGGACCAGACTGTGTATATTGATGGCCGCAAGCCTGTTAATCCGTGCGCTGGCAGCCGGGTTGCTCGAATTGGGAAATGACGAGGTTTATTACTGGACTTATGCTCTTTTTCCCGACTGGAGTCACTTTGATCATCCCCCCATGCTGGGATGGGTCATCCGGTTGTTTACGCTCAACCTGACTTTTGACAGTGAGCTGGCTCTGCGCATGCCATCGCTTGTTTTGGGAACTTTCAATACATGGCTTATCTTTCAGCTGGGACGGCTCATTAAGAACGAACGTACCGGCTGGTACGCGGCTTTACTTTATACAGCATCTGTTTATGCCACCATTCTGACCGGTACTTTTATCCTGCCCGATACGCCCCTCGGTACTTTCTACCTGACCGCCCTTTTCTTCTTTTTCAAAGCGCTGGATTCCCCGGTACATTTTCTCACTGCGGGTCTGTTCACAGGACTTGCCATGCTTAGTAAATATTCGGGGGTTTTCTTATGGGTGGGCGCCGGGTTGTATTTACTTTTCTACAGGAGGACGTTGTTTCGCAGTCCCTTTTTATGGGGTGGTCTGGCCGTATCGCTCCTGCTCTTCCTCCCTGTGGTATTTTGGAACATGAATCGCGACATGACAAGCTTTGCTTTCCATACGGAAAGGGTGGCTTTTTTCGGAGAAGGTTTGAAATTATTCTATTTTGGACGGGAAGTATTTGGCGAGATACTGTACAATAACCCCGTGAACACGGGCCTTATTGTCTGGGCCGTATGGACCGCTGCCGGATCTTTCCGGGTACACAGCGCGCAGCCTGCAGTGCCCGTTACGGTATTCAGGATGCTGATGACACAAGCTATCCCGCTTTTGAGTATCTTTCTGTTCTTCTCACTTTTCAGGGAAACGCTGCCACACTGGTCAGCTCCCGCCTATTATTCACTTGTGTTATTGGCTTCCTGTGCCCTGGATGCAAAATTACCCGTGACCTTCAGTCGTATTCCGGCAGTTATTATGACGGCTCTGGGCATTACTTTAGTCGTGATTTTTGCAGGTACGGCTGAAATACTTACAGGGTTTGTCGCCCTGGGGAAGAACGACAGCGGTAACGAACTGGGACGGACCGATTTTACTCTGGATATGTACGGCTGGAAGCAACTTTCCGGCCGGTTTGGGGAGATAAAAAAAGAACAGGAAATCCTGTATGAGGAAACGGACGGCACCCTGGGAATGCCCAAAAATGCAGCCATTCTCTCTTACAGGTGGTTTCCTGCCGCCCATCTGGACTATTATGTAGCCCGGCCCAACGGAACGGTCGTGAAAACGAAGGGACCTCTTGCGCAAACGCATAAATATGAATCCATCACACAGCTAAGAGGCGGGATAGATCCGCAGGAACGTTTCTACCGGATCACTTCGAGCCGGTACGCCGATCCCCCCGGTGTCACGGAAAACATGCAGGTGCTTGACACTTTTTATGTGAACCGCAACAGGAAACCGGTCATCCGCTATATCATCAGGGCTTCAAAGTAACCGAAGCGCTGAGCTTGCCAGCCATAACGGTAAAGGTTCCGGGTTCGGTTACCCATTTCCCGTCTTTTCCAAAAAATGCCAACTGATCTTCACGGACAGTGAATGCAGCGGTTTTTGTCTCGCCGGGTTCCAGTGCCACCCGTGTAAAGCCCTTGAGTTCCTTAACGGGACGGGTCATGGAGGCATAATCGTCCCTCATATACAACAGCACAATCTCCTCACCGGCACGGGATCCGGTGTTGGTCACATCCACGGTCACCTCCAGAGATCCATTCACAAATTCGCCGGCCTTGAGGTTGGTATATTCGTAAGAAGTGTAGGAAAGACCGTAACCAAATTCATACAAAGGCATCGGATCTTCCAGCACAACAGGATGAAAATAATGGGAAGGCATATGGTTGTACACCGAGAGTATGTTTCCCGTTGAGCGGGGAAAGGTAACGGGCAGTTTGCCTGAAGGGTTCACCACTCCGTAAAGCACCTCGGCCAAAGCCTGTCCTCCGAACATCCCCGGTTCCCAGGCCTCCACGAGCGCCGAGGCCTCTTTGGCAATCCATTCCACGGCCAAAGGGTGTCCATTGTTCAGGACCACGATGCAGGGCTTACCGGAAGCCAGTATGTTACGGATTAACTCTTCCTGCAGGCCGGGAAGGTTCAGATTACCGCGTTCCACATCCTCACCGGAGGTTTTGTTGACCCAGTCCTTGCGGTTAACATACTCTCCTGCAAAAACGATGGAAAGATCTGCCTGACGTGCCATTTCTCCTGCTTTTCGGACTTTTGCCGGGTCCATGTAGCGTATGGATTCCCCCTGTTCAAGGTAAGTGAACTGCGTCAGGGGCGCGATCATTCGGAGTCCTTCAATAAAAGTGATCACGTTTTCGTCGGGTTGCGGGAAGGTCCAGTCGCCCATCAGTCCCTGAGAATTGGCATTGGGTCCGGTTACGAATATTTTTTTGTAACGGGCTCCGTCGGTAAGGGGAAGAATGCCGTTATTCCCGAGCAATACAATACTTTTTCTGGCGGCATCGAGCGCAACGGCTTTATGTTCTTCCGCCAGAAGAGTTTCCTTTACGGCCGATTCATCAAAGAACGGGTTTTCAAAAAGGCCCAGTCTGAATTTAATCTCCAGGATACGGCGGCACGACTCATCTATACGGGCTTCGGACACTGCTCCGTCTTCCACCAGTTTCATCATGGCGGGAACAAAAGCGGGTCCGTGCATATGCATATCCATGCCCGCATTCACAGACTGTCCAAAAGCATCTTCATTCGATACTGCAGTGCAGTGGAGGTCGTAAAGATGTTCAATGTCCATCCAGTCGCTAACGATAAACCCGTTAAAGCCCATCTGGCGGCGCAGCACATCCTGCATGAGCCATTCGTTGGAGTGGCAGGGCACGCCGTTTAATTCGTTATGCGCCATCATAAAACTCAGGGCACCGGCCTTAACACAGGCATCGAAAGGCGGGAAAAAAACTTCGCGCAAGGTGCGTTCGGAAAGGTCGGCAGGCGCTCCGTTCGTTCCGTTAACAGGTTGCGATCCGCCAACAAAATGCTTGGCACAGGCCAGCACCAACTCTTTTTCCAACCCGTTGTCACCCTGAAAGCCTTTAACAGCAGCCTCGCCCATGAGCGACACCAGCCAGGGATCCTCTCCATACGTTTCGCCTACGCGTCCCCAGCGCTGGTCCCGCGCCACTTCTACGTTGGGCGCAAACGTCCAGTGCATGCCAATGGCACGCATTTCCTCAGCCGTCTGACGCGATGAAACATAAACAAGCTGTGGATCAAAGGTAGAGGCCATACCAATGGAAGTGGGATATACCGTTACTCCGCTCACCAGCGCGCAGCCGTGAACGGCATCAATACCCATGAGAAGAGGTATACGCAGCCGCGATTCCATGGCCAGTTTCTGCAATTCGTTGGCTTCGCCTATGGTTACAGAGTGCAGGAATGAACCTATTTTGCCGTCTCTGGCCATTTGGGCTATATCTTCTTTAAGGAAACCTGGATAAAAAGCCTGCGCAGTGTTGCGCTTCAGATCCTCTTCGGTCATGCCGGCCTGGGATTCGTCAATATGGTTCAGTCCCACACATTGGTTCATCTGGCCAATTTTCTCTTCCAGCGTCATCCGTTGCATCAGGTCGGCAACACGCCTTTCAACACTAAGACCGGAATTCAGATAATCGGGATTTTCCTGTGAACCTCCGGAACACGATCCGGCAAAAAAAACAGCAGTCATACAAACTAGTATTAGTTTTCTCATATTCTGGTATAATTTAGTCAATGGATAAACAAATGTAGGATAAATTACTTATTTTGGATAAAAAACGCAAAGATTATCTTTTCAAAACAGGTAACTTTACTAGTTGAATTACAACATGCTATTTTAACCTATTACAGAAATGAAAAGAATAATCATTATCAATCTTGCCTTGTGGCTTCTTGCCTCCTGCAATCAGATGCAGGATATTGGCGATGTAGCCCTGTCTCCGGACTGGCGTTTCTCTCCCGGAAACGATCTGGCCTGGGCACAACCCGGGTTCGATGACAGCGGCTGGACGACCGTCTCTTGTTCGGATACCTGGGAAAATCAGGGATTTGAAGGTCTGGATGGTTATGGATGGTACCGCCAGACTATAACCCTTCCGGAAAACTTCCGAAAACCGGTTGAGAAATACGGAGGTTTGGTTATCAGCTATGATAACGCAGACGACTCCGATGCTTTGTATTTCAATGGACAGATCATAGCCAAAACCGGAGATTTTCCACCCGAATACGTTAGCGCTTACGGACAGAAGCGCCGCCATGTGATCCCCTTTGAATACATCAATACAGAAGGGCCCAATACTATTGCCATACAGGTTTATGACGGCGGCGGCAACGGAGGAATAGTCACTTCTCAGGTGATAATGAAGCCCCTCTCTCCTGCGTCTAAAATTGCCATGACCTGTGACATAGTCCCACAGGACTGGGTATTCCTGGGAGATGCTCCAAAAACGATAAATGTTACACTTTCCAGCCAGGAAAATTCTTCCAGTAAGTGCAGTGTGCTAATGGAAGTCATGACAGACAAATACGAACCGGCACAGACACTCCAGATGCCTTATAAGGTGAAAGCACAGGAATCGCTGACAAAGACTTTCAATCTGGATCTGACCCGACCCGGATTTTACCGCTGCCGGCTCACCCCTGTCATTAACGGGTTCAAGGGCGAGCCCGTACAATTCAATATTGGCTTTGAACCTGAAAAAATTGAATCGCCGGTTGACGCCCAACCCGATTTTACTGCTTTCTGGGAAGGGACACGCGCCCAGTTGGACCAGGTGCCGATGAATGCCAAAATGACCTTGCTTAAAGAGTTTTCCACAGGAGCCAGAGATTTATATTATGTGGAAATGAAATCGTTCGGCAACGAGACCATCGGAGGTTATTATGCAACCCCCAGGGCCAAAGGCAAATATCCCGCGATCATTGTGTACATGGGTTACGGCTCGGTCGCCTGGATGCCTCATACAGACGGGGAACCCGGATTCGCCACTTTTGTGGTTTCAACAAGAGGCCAGGGAATTTTTATGCCCGGCAACAAATACGGAAAATGGATCTGTTACGGTATAGAAGATAAAGATACATACTATTATCGGGGTGCCTTCATGGATTTGGTAAGGGCAGTAGACTTTGTATGTTCCCGTCCCGAAATTGACAACACTAAAATTGCCGCCGAAGGCGGAAGCCAGGGTGGCGCGTTTACTATGGCCGCCTGTGCGCTCGACCACCGGATTGCCGTGGCTGCGCCTACTATTCCTTTCCTGAGTGACTACCGGGACTATTTTGAAATCGTGCAATGGCCCGGAAGCGATATTCACGAATACATGAACAATCATCCGGAAGCCAAATGGGACGACGTTTTCAAAGTGCTCAGCTATTTTGATATAAAGAACCTGGCCCCCTGGATTTCATGCCCCGTAATCATGGCCGCCGGACTGCAGGACGAGACCTGTCCCCCGCACACCAATTTTGCCGGCTATAACCAGATAACCTCGGAAAAGGAATACCGCATCTACAAAGATTACGGTCACAATACTCCTCCTGAATGGCAACAGGTGAGAATGGATTTCTTTAAAAAACATCTGAATATTCAGTAAACATCATGAGAAAAATATTGATCATAGCGGCTTTTTTGGCCGCTTTGGTTTCATGCGGCATGGCCACCAGCACGGACAAATTTGTCAAAGTAATTGACGGACAATTTATAAGAAACGGGAAACCATACAGATACATAGGTTTTAATTTCTGGCACGCGGGCATACTCGGATCCGAGGGGGTCAACGGAGACCGTGAAAGGCTGCTTAAAGAGCTTGACTTTCTGCAATCTGCGGGAGTAAACAATCTGCGTGTAATGATTGGCGCAGACGGTCCTGTTACACCCGCCAAGGTCAGGCCGAGCCTTCAGACGCAGCCGGGCGTATATAACGACACCCTGCTTACCGGACTGGACTACCTGCTTCAGGAGCTGAATAAACGGGAAATGATGGTTGTTTTGTTTTTTAACAACACCTGGGAATGGACCGGCGGTTATTCGCAATATCTTGAATGGGCCGGTTACGGCAAAGCGCCCGTTCCGGTCGTGGACGGATGGCCCGTCTTTCAGGAATACGTAGGCCGGTACATGAGTTGTGTGGCCTGTGACAGCCTTTTCAAAGCGCACGTGACCTTTATTGTTAACCGTGTGAACAGTCTTACCGGGGTTCCCTATAAGGAAGACCCCGCTATTATGTCCTGGCAGATTGCCAACGAACCGCGTCCCATGGGAGCCCAAAACAAGCGTCTGTACGAACATTTCATTACTTCGACGGCCGGACTCATTAAATCGCTCGATAAAAACCATATGGTGTCGGTCGGGTCAGAAGGCATTTACGGAAGCGAGAACGATCCTGATCTGTACCGTAACGTGCACGCGCTGGATAATATAGATTACCTGACCTGTCATATCTGGCCAAAAAACTGGATGTGGCTGAACCCTTCTGACATACCCGGGTCGCTCCAACAGGCCATTGCCAACACCAACGATTACATAGATACGCACCTGACTGTGGCCGGAATGTTGAACAAACCGCTGGTAATATCTGAATTCGGTCTACCGCGCGATAATCACAAATATTCCAGAGAAGATCCTGTGACCTGCAGGAACGCATACTATTCCAACATCTACGAAAGAATGCTGGAATCACTCCGGAGCGGTGGAAAATTTGCCGGCTGCAATATGTGGGCCTGGGGTGGATTCGCACGGCCCGACAACGTATTCTGGCAGGAAGGCGACGAGTATTGCGGCGATCCGATTCAGGAAGAACAGGGTCTCAATTCGGTTTTTGCGGAAGACGACACGGTGGATCTTATAAAAAAATACATCCAACTTATAAACGAGCTTTAATATGAAACATATTCTGATAGCCCTGGTAACGGTTTTTTGTTTTGCTTTTCCGGCCCAGGTCAATGCCCAGAAATTTGAAAACCTGGCTCCCGTTCCTCCCATGGGATGGAACTCCTGGAACAAATTCGGCTGCAACGTAAACGAAAAAATGCTCATGGAAACGGCAGACATGCTGGTATCTTCCGGTATGCGCGACGCCGGATATGAATACCTGGTAATTGACGATTGCTGGCACGGAGAAAGGGATTCACTGGGCTTCATACATGAACATCCCGAACTTTTCCCCTCGGGGATGAAAGCGCTTGCCGACTATATTCACGCCCGCGGGCTGAAATTCGGCATATATTCTTCTGCCGGTTTCAAAACCTGTGCAGGACGGCCCGCCGGGAGAGGTCACGAATACCAGGATGCTTTGGTATACGCCTCATGGGAAGTGGATTATCTAAAATACGACTGGTGCAGTACCCAGGGACTTAACGCGTACGGTGCGTATATGACCATGCGAGACGCCCTTTACAATGCAGGCAGACCCATTGTGCTGAGCCTTTGCGAATGGGGAAATAACAAACCCTGGCTCTGGGGCTCCGAGATGGGCCAGCTATGGAGAACTACCGGCGACATCACCGCCATTTTTGACGGGATACAGGACCACGGTCATTACAAGACGCTCGGGGTACTGCAGATCCTTGACCTGCAGGATACACTCCGCATCTATGCAGGCCCTGACGGATGGAACGATCCCGACATGCTGGAAGTAGGCAACGGTATGAGCGTTAGCGAAGACCGGGCGCACTTCACCATGTGGTGCATGCTGGCAGCTCCGTTAATGGCAGGGAACGATCTGAGAACTATGAGCCCGGAAACCCGTGAAATTCTCATGAACCGGGAGGTGATAGCCATTGACCAGGACCCGCTGGGAATCCAGGCATTCAAATACGAAACCAAAGGAAACATACATACCTGGATCAAGCCTCTTTCGGGGGGAAAATGGGCCATTTGTTTCCTGAATCGCGGTGCTGAGGGGGAAACGCTGGAAATTGACTGGTCGTCCTATGTACTTACCGATACATTAAGCGGAAAAAATCTCAATCTGAAAAACAATCAGTATCTGATCCGCGATGTCTGGCAGAAAAAAGATCTGGGAAAAACCGGAAAAACCTGCAAACTATCCCTGCCCGGTCACGATGTCTTCTGTGTAATTCTTTCACCGGTCAGCTAACTATCTGAATGGAAAAGTTACGATTTAAGGAGAAAATCGCTTACGGGTTCGGCGACATGGCTTCCAGCATGTTTTGGAAGATCTTTGGAATGTACCTGTTGTTCTTTTATACCAAAGTGTTTGGCATATCACCTGCAGCGGCAGGCACCATGTTCCTGCTTACGCGTATCTGGGATGCAGTAAACGATCCCATTATGGGTCTGATAAGCGACCGTACTCATTCGCGTTGGGGAAAATACAGGCCATACCTGCTTTGGGGTGCCATCCCTTTTGCACTTATTGGAATTATGACATTTTTCACCCCGGACTGGGGTTCAAATGCCAAACTGGCTTATGCCTACGTCACATACACTTTTATGATGATGGTCTATACCCTGGTTAACGTGCCGTACGCTTCGCTGCTGGGGGTTATGTCTCCAGACCCGAAAGACCGCAATACACTGTCTTCCTACAGGATGTTTTTTGCCTATGTAGGCAGTTTCATTACTTTCATGATCCTTCAGCCGTTAGTTGATCTGTTCAGCAGCAACCCTGCAGCAGATGACCGGATCTCCACCGAACCGGGGGCCTGGACAGCTGCTGTAGCTGTTATAGGCGGTATATGTGCCGTCTTATTTTTCCTCTGCTTCAAATGGACGAGGGAACGGGTTAAAGCGGCCGATGAGCAAAAGAATAAAGCATCTGTGGGAAAAGACCTCAAAATGCTTTTCAGCAACAAGCCCTGGTGGATCTTGCTTGCCTCGGGCGTAGCAGCTCTGTTGTTCAATTCCATCAGGGACGGTGTAGCTTTATTCTATTTTACCGATTACGTCACCTCTACTTTCCGAACACAGGCTTTCGGCTGGACTTTAGGGACTGTATACCTGCTTGTTGGTCAGGCCTCCAACATGATAGGCGTTGCACTGGCCGCGCCGGCTGCCAACCGGATAGGCAAAAAAAGTACCTATATCACCGCCATGATCATTGGAGCAGTCCTGAGTATGTTGTTCTTCCGGCTTAAACCGGATCAGGTTTTACCCATCATGGTGTTTCAGGTATTGATAAGCACCTGTGCCGGTATCATATTTCCTTTGCTCTGGAGTATGTATGCCGATATTGTCGACTATCAGGAGCTCAAAACCGGACGCAGGGCTACAGGCCTCATTCTGAGTTCTTCTTCCATGTCACAGAAATTCGGTTGGGCCGTGGGAGGCGCAATTGCCGGTTGGCTGCTTGCAGCCTTCGGATATAATGCCGATATTGCAGAGCAAAGTGAATCGGCCATATACGGGGTACGGTTAATGATGAGTTATCTGCCTGGCGTAAGTTGTATTCTGGCTGTCATTGCCATATCTCTCTACCCCCTGGGAGAGAAGAAAATGCAGGAAGTCACGGACCAGCTGAACAAAAGGAGGAAAGCACATGATCAAATGGAATAATTTTGAACTCTTTAGGGAAGAGCTACATAACGAACTAACCACCAACATATTGCCTTATTGGGAAAAACTTCGGGATAAGGAATTCGGTGGGTATTACGGCCGGGTAACCGGACAGGAAGAGCTGATCCCCGACGCACAAAAAGGAGCTGTGCTCCAGGCCAGGATCCTGTGGACGTTTTCTGCCGCCGCACGTGTTCTTAAAGATAAACGTTACCTGGAATATGCAACTCATGCACGGAATTTCCTCACAGACAGGCTGTACGATAAGCAATACGGAGGCGTTTTCTGGAGTGTTGACCATAAGGGAGAACCGGTGGATACCCGCAAACAATTCTACGCCCTGGGATTTGCCCTGTACGGATTAAGTGAGTATCACAGAGCCACCGGTGACGCACAGGCTCTGGAATACGCCGTTGCCCTTTTTGAGAGCATCCAGGAACATTCCTGCGACAAGATATACGGCGGTTATATAGAAGCTACATCCCGGGACTGGACTGAAATAAGGGACTTGCGTCTTTCCGCCAAAGATGCGAACGAGAGGAAAACCATGAATACGCATCTTCATATCCTGGAGCCGTATACCAACCTGTTCCGCGTCTGGAAGGATGCTCGGCTGGAAAAAGCGCTGGCAGAACTTATTGAGCTTTTTATCAACAAAATAGAAAATCCCCGGACACACCATTTATCGTTATTTTTCGATGAAGAATGGCATGTAAAAGGATCCGGACACTCCTTTGGACACGATATTGAAGCTTCATGGCTTCTGTTAGAAGCCGCAAAAGAACTGGCAACCTATAAACCGGGCGTTTACGGTGAATTGCTCAACCGCGTGACCGACCACACAAGACAGATAGCTTTTGCCGCGCTGCAGGGTTTGCAGCCGGACGGAAGCCTCATATACGAAGTGCATACCAGCGGACGCATAGATTCCTCGCGTCACTGGTGGGTACAGGCAGAAACCGTGGTGGGACTTTATTACCTCTATGTGGAACATCAGGTCCCGCATGCCATGGGTCTTGCCTGTTCATGCTGGGATTACATAAAAGAGAACATCGTGGACAAATTGCATGGCGAATGGCTGTGGAGCCCGGGCAACCGCACCGACGACAAGGCCGGTTTCTGGAAATGCCCCTATCACAATTCCCGTATGTGCCTGGAAATTATATCTTCTACGGCGTTGAGCAACGGATCGGTACTTATGCGATGACCCACGGCACCTTCCATCCATAACTGGGGAACCAGGGTACCCTGGGTATATATGCGTTTAATCTCACCGGCAAGGTTTCTTCCGTTGTCTTTCATGTCTCCGGCAAAATAATCTTCCAGCTGAAACTCTATAATATGTCCTAGCGGATAATTAGGCAGGTACATGGGACTGTTTATCATATGAGAATAAATGGCCAGAATGGGTGAATCGTGTTGTCCCAGCACGGGTTCGTACCACTTGTTCCATACTTCGCGCGCTTTCTCAAGTACGGCTTCTTTCAGCAGGGCCGGAGTGGCTTCGGGATTTTCATAGAGCCATTGCCAAACATACATATCTACCAAAGAAACGCCCATTATCTCGTAACAGCCCCAGAAGATATCCAGCGTTGTATTTGTGTCTATCTGCTGTGGATACCCGAGCAGGCCGAGATCTCTTTTCTGGAAAACAAACGCCAGCGCTTCTGTAAAAGCCGTATTGGGAACGCCGTTAAGTATATAGTGATCAACATAGTAGAGGCTCAATGTCTGCTCCACGTTGTGCCCAAACTCATGCACTGCTATGTTATATCCTTTGTAATCCATGCCCCTGCTTCCAATTCTGGTTCTCAGGCGGGCCGGTTCCCAGCGGCCTGAAGCGCCCCAGGCATGTCCGGAGCCGCGGGCTCCTTCCACCACAATCCGGCCGGCAATATCAGTGACTTCGGCTGAGGGAAAACCCAGTTGAGAAAGCATCCTTGGCATATCGTTTTGGAAGGCCCCGGGGTTGGGGTATTTTTTCCTGGTAACCGCAGTCAGTTCATCTTCGGGCAGTGTCGTGCGGCTTTTAAAACCGTCGTACCAGATATCGAAAGGTTCCAGGGGACGGCCCAGACGCTGTTGAATCAGTCGGGCGACCTGTCCTACCTGAGGAGAGGATATCAGGTGAATAAACAATTCTTCAATTTCTTTGGCAGAAATTTCCATTCCCCCCTCGAAATTCCGGATAATCCCCGTGGGCATTTGAGGATAGTATGCGTCCAGTTTCATTTCGGCGCGGCAAATATCGAGCAAATGACCGTAACGGCGGTCCGCTTCTTCCGGAGCCTGAATTTTCTCTCCCTCCCGGAACACGGTATTGGAAAAAGGCGCCCATTCGCAGGTTGGGTTGTTGATCACACATTCAGGTATGGTCTGACAGGCAATATGTTCCATCACCTTGTATATCATTCGCTGTTTTTCCAGTGCGTTGGGAACAGAGGCATAATTGGATTTGATCTCATCCCTCAGGTTCCAGTGGCTGAGTAACACCATATCTTCCGGGAACAGTCGTTCTCCGTTTTCTGTCAGCAATCGGCCCATCAGGATGTTGTATTCGGCAATGTAATTTTCCGCATTGCCAAGTGCAAGGGACATTTCCTGTTTTAATTCCGCAGGGACACGGCTGGTGAACAAATCCCCCATGCGGGCATAGGCCCATTCCAGTCGCGTCCAGTCTTTACCCAGTGAATCTTTCTCGGCCAGCGTATAATTTGGGAAATTCAACACACATATAAAAGCCGATTTGTTACCGAACATATCATCAGAAAAATGTGCGGAAGGATCGTAATTACCCATTATGTAATCGATTTCTGTCAATTCATCCCCTTCCAGCTGTACGGGTTTTTTCAGAGCAACGCTCAACTGGTTGGCCGTCCCGAAAAATTGTTCGAAAGCCGTTTCCAGTTTTTTGAAAAGCATTTGCCTGGCCGTTGTGTCGGCAGCAAAATTAGCTACGCAGAATTCGGTGAATTCCCCGGGCGTACCGTCTTGAGGACGCCACAAGGCAGCGGCCTGTTCCACTCCCCTGCCGGCGAGAAGAGCTTCCGGAAAGGCTTCCAGTATACGGGCCGTTGTATTTTCCACAACAATAGCCGAAATGGCGGACACTTGGGTTTTTTCACCGGAAGGTCCACATTCTGTGATGATGGGCAGCAACATAAGCAAAAAAAAATTTTTCATGGTTTTTCGTCAATTTTAGTTGTACAGATTATGAAATGCCCGTCTCCGGAACCGGTACGGACCGTCGTGCCAAATAAGTAATCATTTCCTCCGTCGGCTATGCGTGTCCGTTGCCTCCATTGGGCAACGGATAAAGGAAAATTCCGGACGGCAAGGTTAGCTTTTGGGTAAAGAGTACTTAACCTTCTGAGCTCACGGGACGAGAAAGGCAGTACGCGTTCAATTACAAAACTCCTTCCCGGAAAATCCGGGACTGCTTTATCCGAATAATATAAGTGACTGTTTATGTGTAGTTTACTCACAGTATATCGTTGGGCCGTCAAAAAGAAAGCGCCCGACTTCATGACCGATGCACCGGGCTCGTACAGGTAATGGCCCGGAGTCGGAATCCTGTTACCGAGCAGAGCCTCCCGTTCCGCAGAGGCCCGGGATTCTTCTTCCATAAGAAAACTGAACCCGGGTTCGCAGACTATCCGGTGAGACAATGTTTTTGTACTTTCTCTTTCCATGAATACCAGGATCTCTTTACACTCATTCCGGGCAGAAAGGATGTGAATCTCTTTGGTGGCGGGAAGCAGAGTTAATATCCGGCTTATATCGGCCATGGGAGAAATTTTTATAAGGACCCGCGGTGCTTTATGAAGCAACAATTCGCGCAGCTCAACCACATTCGGGCTACAGGCCTCCAGATCATAGATCCTCGAATTGTCGCCCGTTCTTCGCGAAGGGTCCAGGTAAATCAGATCCGGAGAAGGAAGATCCGGAAGAAAATCCAAAAGCGATTCGGCGGTGGATTGGACAACAGTTATGCTGTGGGCGCACCCCAGGGCCTTGAAATTATGCAAAGCCGCCCGGCACAAGCTTCCCTCAGGCTCGGCATATAATACCCGGGCCCCTGCCCGTGCAAAATAGAAAGAATCGACTCCCAAACCGCCGGTCAAATCATAAACAAGGGTTCCCGGGGTAATAAAACGTTGTTTGTACTCTCCCGTAAAAGCAGAAGAACATTGCTCGGCAGATACCGGCGCAGGAATCACAACACCGCTGCAGGCATACCATTCCGGAAGCTTATCCTTTATTTTACGAAGCCCTTCTATTCGTAAGGCGGCAGCCCGGACATCCACGCCCGGATACTTTGCGGCATCCAGCACCAACCGGGGAAGATCATCCTCTATATGCGTCCGCACAAAAGTGTTGAATTCCTCGGTAATCATAGTCTATTCTTCTAAAAGATACCTGGTCCAGAAATCCCGTTCCTGCGAAGCCGAGAATGCACTCTGATAGCTGCGGTAACCGTGCCGTGCAGCCGGATACATCATGAATTCAAAATGTTTTCCTGTTTTCATGAGCTCATCAACCAACTGGACCGAGTTCTGGAAATGAACATTATCGTCAGAAGTTCCGTGGGTGATCAACAGCACAGAAGGACCACCGGCACCATAAGTAGAAGCATTGCGGATAACAGACGCCTTCTCGTATCCCTGCGAATTGTCGACCGGCAGGTCCATAAAACGTTCCGTATAATGGCTGTCGTACAACATCCAGTCATGCACTCCGGCTCCCGCAATGCCGTATGGGAAATAATCCCCTGCGGTGCATACGGCAAGTGCCGTGATATAACCGCCGTAACTGTAGCCGGTTATCCCCACTTTAGCCGGGTCGAGGCAACCCATGCCACGCAACCGGTCAACCCATAATTTGTAATCGTGAATTTCCCATTGTCCCAGCTTCCGGTGCATCATATCCATTCCCGCTTTGCCACAATGACCGCTTCCTCTGTGGTCCATCGCAATCTGAATAACGCCTCTGGCCGCCCAGTAATAATTTCTGGAGGGCGAAACCCAGCGATCCATAACGCTTCCGGCATCGGGACCCCCGTATATGCTTATTATGGCCGGATATTTCTTATCTTTCTCCATATGCAACGGCCAGGTAACCACGGCCGGAATAGTAAACCCGTCCTCTGTGGTCATGAAGAGCACTTCCGTAACCGGAACAAGCCCGCCGGCCATCGCCTTATCCAGAGTCGGTCCCTTTGAATCGCCCAGAATACGCAACAGTCCTTTTTGTACACTATACAGGGCCGAGGCCGTGGGAGTGTTCACGTTGGAATAGTGGGCGGTAAAATGCTTAAAATCGGGAGAGAATTGCACGTTCGTAAAGTTATAACCGGCAGGCGTCAGTCTTTGGGGCGTATTCTGCCCGGCAGCGATGGCTTTTTCTGAGCAGGCAACGGCGTAAACTCCGGTACGGGTGGAATTTTCGCACCGTGCCGTATAATAGAGCATCTGCGTCTTTTCATCGAAAGCCAAAATAGAGATCCCCCAATTGTTTCCCATAGTGAGCCGCTGTATACGGCTCCCGTCCCAGGAACATAAATATACCTGCTGCCATTTTTCAAAATCACGTACCATAAGCAGGCCCCCGGAGGTAAAAACAGGTTCCTGGATCCATTCCAGCCAGGTATCCTGGCTTTCTTCATATACCGGTCTTTTTGATCCGTCTGCGGGAGAAACGGAGTATAAAACAAAGTGGTTCTGATCTCTGTTCATCCATTGAACCCAAAGGGCTTTTCCATCCGGAGTCCAGTAAGGCTGACCAAAATATTGATCCTGCGTTTCATCAAAATCGGCCCATACAATCCGGCCTCCTTCAACAGGAACGATCCCTGTCCTGACCCGGGGGTTTTCATCTCCCGCTTTGGGATAACGGGTGCGTTCCAGGTATCCGTGCTGACCTTCGGCCACATAAATAGGAAACATGGGTACCCGGGTATCGTCGCAACGGAAGAAAGCCAGGTAACGGCCGTCGGGAGACCACCAGAAAGAACGGTATCTGCCGGGACGACCGAGAATTTCTTCGTAATAAACCCAGGAAGCCCATCCGTTAAGCACGGTCTCACTTCCATCATAGGTGTAGCGCACAATATTTCCCGTTTCCAATTCTTTGGAATACAAATCGTTGCGCAAGGTGAAAGCCACATGTGAACCATCGGGGGACAGAGTCGGGTTCTTAGCCTCCAGGTCAAGTCCATAATCCGTTTCACGCGGCACAGAAGGCATGTCTGTGCTGGTGCATACGGTGCGTTTCCCCGTCCGGATATCTTCCAGGTAGTATTCAGGATTACGCATATCCCCGTTGGAGAGCATCAGCGTCCGGCTGTCTTTCCACTTAACCGGGGTGATCATGGTTTGTATCAGGCTGTCGGGCACTTTTTCAATTTCATCGCGGGACTGGGCATTCAAAAAAACCGGAGAGATAAGGTAGACGAGAACTACAAATAATAAATGTCGCATATTGGAAGTTTATAAATTAACCAGGTAAAGTTGTTCCTGCGCCCGGGTAAAAGCAGTGTAATACCAACGAAGCTCTTCTTTGGTACAAATATCACCAAAAAAGGCCTTATCTACAAACACGGCCTTCCACTGGCCACCCTGCGCCTTATGACAGGTCAGGGCTGTGGCGTATTTAATCTGCAGGGCGTTCAGGTAGGGATCTTCCCTTACTTCTTTGTAACGTTTCCTTTTTCCTTTAATGTGGGCGTAATCCTCCATGACCCGGGTAAAGAAACGCTGTTGTTCATCGGCAGGCAGGGCGGGAGATTCACTGTCAAGTGTATTAAGCAGAACCTTTACATTGATTTCTACGCTGTTATAATCGGGAAACCGCAGCACGGCTTCTGCAAAACGAAATCCGTATCGTTCGCTGAATTTATGTATCCGCATGATCTCGGCCACGTCGCCGTTGGCAATGAAATCCATTTCTTCTATGCCCTCAAGGAACTGGTAACAATTTTTTACCACCATAACCCTGTCGCCTTTGGTAATATCTTCTTCCCTGTAGAGCAGTCTGCCCCTGATACCCTTGTTGTAACGGTTGGCCCTTTTATTGGAACGGCAGAGCACCACCACGTCCTCCAGTCCATAACGCGAAATGGCATCGTTCAGGTGTTCCATCAGGTCTCCCGAACCAATAAGGCGGATATCGTTAAAACCGTCTGTCTTCCAGACTGGGAGATTTTCGCTGCCCGAGACAATCGCATCCCTGAGAAGGGTGGCATTATATAGGATCCCCGAATCGAGCGACTGGCGGAGCACTTCTTTCATTTCAAAATACACGGTATTACCGTACCTGGAAAGTTCTCCGGCATCGAGCGCCGGGGAGAGGTCAAGCCCTACGGGAGGCAATTGGGCCGAATCGCCCAGCAGCAGGATCCTGTTTCCTGCTCCGTTAAAAACATACGTCATAAGGTCGTCCAGAAGTCTTCCCGAGCCAAAAAGCAGTCTTCCGCCCCCCTGTGCATTGGAAAGCAACGAGGCTTCATCCACCACAAAAACAGTATTCTTATGCTTGTTGGGCTGAAGAACAAATGAACCGAAGCCGGTTTCGTCTCCTGCAGCAGGTGCCCGCTGCCAGTATATGACTTTATGGATGGTATGGGCGGGCACTCCGGTGTAACCAGACAACACCTTGGCGGAACGTCCGGTAGGCGCCATAAGCACCGTATTTATCTTTAACTCCCCGAGGGCTCCTGTCAGGGCGGCCATTGCCGTTGTTTTACCGGTTCCGGCATAGCCGTTGAGTACAAAAAGTTCATCCCGGCTGCACAGAAAGGCGCTCAGCTTCCTGAAAAGCGCTTCCTGATCTGCGGAAGGTAAAAATGGCAGATGTGAATTCAGTTTCTGAAAAATATATTCTTCGAGGGCCATAAAAATTCTATTTACGGCTGCCAAAAAGAAGGAAAAATCCAAAGATCTCTATACGACCCATGATCATTTCCACAGAAAGCACGAATTTTGAAACACCGCTCAACGCGTTGTAGTTTTCCATAGAACCCAGGTTCCCGAACCCGGGACCGACATTTCCCAAATGAGCGGCCGAAGCCGAAACGGCATCAAGCAACTCAATTTTATCCAATGAAAGGATGATGGCACAAACCAGGAAACAGGCAAGGTACAGAACAATGAACAAATTGGCTCCCGATACCACCTCGGGATCTACGGTCTGTCCTCCAATTCTTACCGGTACCACAGACTTGGGGTGGAGACGCTTGGTTAGTTGCGCCCTTATGGAGAGCCATGCAATCAGAGCCCTGTCCGATTTGATTCCTCCTGTGGTAGAGCCCGAACAGCCGCACTGGATCATCATATAAGTCATGATGAGAATGGCAAATGCCGGCCATGCAGAAGAATCGGCACTGGCAAAACCTGTTGTCGTTGTTAAAGATACCGTCTGAAATACCCCAAAGCGCAACGATTCCCAAAAAGAACCGTAAATGCCGTTTATCCATATATTTATTGAAACAAGGAAAGAGGCAAGTGCCAATGATATAAGATAATAACGAGTGATGGGCGAACGGAACAAAGCGGTTGAACGCCCCGACACAAAAAGGAATATCATTCCAAAATGCATGGCCGAAAGGCACATGAACAGCACAATTATGGATTCTATCCAGACACTGTCATAATAAGCGATACTTGCATTCCGGGTGCTGAACCCGCCTGTTGCCGTAGTAGCAAAGGAAGTGCACACGGCATCGAAAAAACTCATGCCCGCTATACATAAAAAGATAATTTCCAGAAAGGTCAAACCAAAATATACATAGGCAATAACACGCACCGTTTCTTTTGCACGGAATCTATAATAATCCTGGGAAAGCGGACTTATTTCAAGTTTAGAAAGTTTAAGTCTCACCGAACTGACTTCGGGCAGAATCAGCAACATGAACAACACCACCCCCATACCTCCTATCCAATGGGTGGATGCCCGCCAGAACAACAACGATTTGGGGAGTGCCTCGACATTGGTCAGGATGGTACCTCCTGTGGTGGTATAACCACTCACACTTTCGTACCAGGCATCTATGAGAGAAAATTCGCCACCCCACAACAGGTACGGAAGCATTCCAAAAAGGCATGATATGGCCCACGAAAGAACGACTATTACATATCCTTCCTTAATGGCCACATCACCGGAGGCCTGAACAAAAATATAGGGAAAAGAGCCAATAGTTGCAGTAATTACAGCAGAAAGGAGCAGCGGAGAAAAACCGGTGTCAAACCCGTTGATGGCAGAGACAAATACGGAAACGACCATGAACAGGGCATTTACCAGCAGCACCAATCCCATATTTCGCGCGATTACATGAACCCTCATGATTTGTTATGTTCTTCGCAAAGCTTGGTTATGGATTCATTCAGTTCGTACAATTCGTCATTAGCGGGAAGCTTCACCTGGTATTTCTTTTTGAACATCATGGTATTCTTTACCCCGTTGCGGATCTGAGCTAGCGGAAGCAACAGATACAGCCTGATGAAATAAGAAAGCAGGAACAATAGCAGGATGCCGCTGGCAACGGCTATTACACCGGGCATCATACTCCGGTAAAATCCGTCCTGCACATAAGTGGTGTTCTTTTGAAGTAATGCCTGTTCGTAGGAAACCAGTTTCTGGATATACCCCCTGAGTCGGGTATATGTGGGGTTCAGACGAACTGTATACCAGTCTCTCCTCTCTGGGTACCCGTTATCCCTCCATACGGCAGGCGCTTCGTTCATGACCTGCATATAGGCTGCATAGGCAAACAGAATGGAATCCGCAAGAGCCTTTTCTTCCGCCAGCGTAAAAGACTTGCGTGTTGTCTCCATATAATTCTCAAAACGGACATCGTTGTATACCGATTCAAGTCCGAGTATAGAATCCTGCGAAATACCTATCTGGTTCAACAGACCAAAAACACGCTGATCGGTGACTTCCAGCAGCTGGGTGGATGTGTTAATATTTTCTACGTTTACAGTGATCATATCACCCACCGAGTGCCTTATCCGCCCCATCTCAAAAATGCTCACAAGGCTCGATAGCACTAAAACAAATCCGACTACCAGAAATCCGAGGTTGATCTTATTGCTTATTACCATAGTGCAACAAAGTTAGAAAAAAACTCCACAGCCTGTCCGCATCTTTCTTTCCGGCCACACGGGAAGGGAGCCGCCTGGATTGTTTATTGGCGTAAAAACCTGCCGTTTTTTCTCCTACAGATGGGTCGAGTGCAAGAAATACCGTCGTAGCGGCACCTTCCGGAGCCTGTCTGATTACGGGCCTGAAAAGCACGTCGGTTAAGGGATCAAACCATTTATGCATAGTAATGATGGGTGTGTTCACAATACCCGGATCGGACACATTAACCGTAATTCCATCGGATTCCCATATCCGGGCAAGTTTCAGGGAAAGAAGCAATAAAGCATATTTGGAATCTGAATACCTTTTTATGCGGGCAAAACGCCCGGGTGGAAATGGAAATTTATTTGGAACTGTTCCCAGGTAAACAGTGCACGAAGCCGTGTTCACCACCCTGCTTCCTTTATGCAACAGAGGCTTCAGCAGCCATGTAAAGAATATGGGATGCAAACAGTTAACGGCATAATGCATTTCATATCCCTGGGCAGTCACCTGAGGTTTCCATCCCAACATACCGGCATTGTTAATGAGTATATCTATAGCTATCCCTCTTGACACAAGGGCTGCGGCAACTTCTGTAACTGAAGAAAGAGAAGAAAGATCCATAACCAGCATTTCCAGCCGGTCGTCACCAAACTTCCCGCACAATCCGTTGAATACGGACATGCTTTTCTCCCGGGAGCGACAGGAAAAAATTACGTAACAACCGGCCGAGAGGAGTGCTTCGCAAATTTCCCGGCCTATACCTCCGTTGGCCCCGGTAACCAGCGCAACGCGCCTATTGACTGAATTCATCCAGTAAACGTTTTGGAATATCACTTCTGTTCTGGTGGCAACACATATCGAGCGTATACATTCTGCCTATGCAGTAATTGGCATGAGTGCAGGCGCTTTTATATGCTTCGCCGCATCCTTTTTCCTGGGCTTCCTTCATTTTATTCACGAAGGCCGGATCATTCACCAGCGCCCGTGCTATTCCAATGAAATCGAAGCCTTTGCCAAGCGCCCTCTCAATAACGGCACGTGAAGACATTCCTCCCAGGCAGACAAGCGGGATTTTCACCGCTTCCCTGAATTTTACGGCATCTTCAATGAAATAACCTTCTTCAAAAGGCACAGAGGGAATCATAAACCGGCCAGCCATCCTCACTCCCAGCTTAAGATACCCCACAGGCATATAGTGTGTGAGCGTTCTTATGGGCATTGAGCCTCTCATTACATACATGGGAGCCCGGCTCACATAGCCTCCGCTAAGCACCAGGGCATGCGCGCCACATTGTTCCAGCAGACGGGCTACTTCAAGCGATTCGTCCAGTTCCATACCTCCCGGGAAACCGTCCCGCATATTCATTTTGACCAGAACGGCCAAGTTTTTCTGAGCGGCCACTTCCATAACCTCTTCCATAGCCTGGCGGGTAAAGCGCAGCCGGTTCTCAAAAGAACCGCCATATTCGTCTTTTCTGCGATTCAGCCAGGTGGACATAAACTGGCTGAGCAGGTACCCGTGCCCGGCATGTACTTCAACGGCATCGAACCCCGATTCGTAAGCCAGCCTGGTGGCCTGACCGAAATCTTTCGCGATTTGAATAATCTCGGGTCGCCTGAGTCCGCGTACCAACGTGGGCGAATAGAGGTTAAAGCCGCTATTGGCAGAAACAGGCATGCAACCGCAGATAGAACGATGGCTCATATTTCCGCAATGACCAATCTGAACGGAAGCCGCGGCTCCCTCCTTTTTTATGCCGTCGGTCAGGTTCCTCAAACCGGGGACAATATCGGGCTTCATCCATAATTGCGATGAAAAGGACAGCCCGCTGCGTGTTACCGCCGCATAGGCCACAGTGGTCATTCCAACACCTCCGGCCGCTACAGATGTATGGTATTCATATAATTGAGGAGTCGGAGCATTCCGGCAACACATGCCTTCAAAAGCGGCAGCGCGGATGGTTCTGTTTCGTAAAGTAAGAGGGCCGATAGAAGCCGGAGAAAATAAGACAGATTTGTTTATCATATTAATAAATGAAAGGAAATATCCTTTTTCTGGGCTCAGCGGCCATCTGGAGTGAGAACTCGTTCTGGTACCTGCTGTAAATCGTATGGGCACGGGGAACCAGGTTTGCAAAAGTCCACAGGAAGAAAACAAAACCGCTCATAGACCATGTAAGAACGGCAAATCCAAGCCATTCAATTATCTCTCCAAAATAATTGGCACTGGTAACATATCTGAACAGTCCCTTTTGCGGCAGGTAATGATTGGTGTCCCCGTCTTTTCTCAGGTGCCTTATGATATAGTCAGACTGAATATTGGTCGCAAAACCGGTAAGAAATAATACAAGCCCTATTATAAACCTGGGACCCGTAAGCCATTCGGGAGTATACAATCCGTCCGGGGCAAGATAGAACAGCCACTGACCCTGCATAAAAGCATTGGCCATATTAAAGACAATCCCCATACAAATGATCAGCAGCGGCATACGGCTATTCCCCTTAATAAGCCAGGGGAAAATAAAGGAACGCTGCAGGTAATGTGTCTGGAACAGCAGAAAAAACACGAAAGGTGTCAATTCCCCTTTACGGGGCGACAACATCCACAAAATGCACATAGCAATGAAAACGGGAGCCTCCATGAGCATCCAGGCTAAACGGTTGGATAGCGATACACCCCATTTTTTATTGAAAAACATCCCGTATCCGGCATGCACAAAGTAGAGTGCGATAAAAACGACAACAGCCAGTCCGGTCATCGAATACAGCACTATATTAAAGGTCTGCAGAGAAATATTCATAGAGAACAAATGTAAGAATAATTTGTATTTTTGTTTCATGAAACAAATCTGTACCGTTTCGGTTATAGTAAGTATTTTTCTTCTGTCGATATCGTGTGTGAATCCCGGAAAACAACAAAAGGTACAACCCCTCAGATTTGTTCTGCCCAATCTGCCACTCACTGTTAGCACAGACAGAGAAGCATCTGCCTATATGGCCCGTCATTACTGGACGCATTTCCCCTTTGAGGATTCAACCTGTATTCACCAGGAAGAATTTGCACGGCCCGTCTTTACCCGGTTTGTTCAAGTTCTTGGCGAAGTAACCCTTGATGACGCCCGGGAAAGCATAGCCAACCTCATGCGGCTGGCAGGAAACAGCGGTAAAGACACGGCAACGCAAAAAGCTGTATTTCGCTATTTCTTTGATTTATGCAGCCATTATTTCCATGATCCCAATTCGCCTTTTGTGAACGAGGAGCTTTTCATTCCGGCGCTCAAAGCTTTTCTGGAAAGTTCGCTGCCGGGCGAAGGAGAGAAAATACAGCCTGCATTTCTCCTGGAACTTGCCATGAAGAACCGGGCAGGAGAAAAAGCACAGAATTTCTGTTTTGTTTCCGCCACCGGGAATTTCCCCTATACAGACGACCCTTCACGAATTCAGACCATCTATTCCCTTAGAACACCCTACCTGCTGCTTTTTTTCAATAATCCGGGATGCCCCAATTGCCGGAACGTAATGCAACAATTACTTAACTCCGCTTTGCTTTCGGAAATGATACAACGCAAAGACCTGGTCATACTTACCATTTACCCCGATCAGGACCTGGAAGCCTGGCAGAATTACCTGCCACAGTTACCGGCGCAGTGGATTAACGCATACAACCCCGGAGCGCAGGTAAAGGACAATCATCTTTACGATTTAAAGGCTATTCCCACCTTGTACCTTTTGGATGCAAACAAGACGGTGCTGGTCAAAGACGGCACCTCTGCAACACAAATAGAAACCGCAATAAAGCAACAGGCATATTTTTTGTAGCTTTGGGCACTCGTCACAAAAAACAATGGATGAATAACCGGATAATCATACTTACAATATGCGCTATCGCTTCCTATTGCGGGAAGCTTCAGGCGCAGGAGAAGGTTATCCCGGAGCCCGATTCACTAACGAAGGCTTATCTCCTGAAGATTAACGCGCCGCTATCAGAAGCATCGCGCGTACCGCCCATAGACTCTCTGCTGAATGTGGTAAGGGACGGAAAAGGTCTCTATTATAAACTGGACAGCCTGGGCCTCTGCCTGTTGGATAAAAACGGGACCCCCGTTGTGGACTCCCTTAGAAGTTATACTTCCAGAACGTTGTCTTATATGCGTTTGATGGACAGTTTAAATCTCCCGCTCAAGGATACAATGCGCATTCCGCTGAGGGACTCATCGGGGGTTTTAGCCAAAGACTCGCTGGGTTTTCTCTATCAGATAGATTCTCTGGGGCTTATCCGGCTCGATACCCTGGGTTCATTTGTTATTGATTCGCTGGCCACATTCACAAAAAAAGAACTGAGATTCTTTGCCCGGCGTGACAAACGTGATGCCAGAGCCATTGCAGACTCTATATACAAAAGCAAGTTCCACGAGCTGGAAACATACGTTGTAACCGATACCCTGCGTTATAAAAGGGTCCTTTCATGGACCAACGATGCGTATTTCAACAAGCTCACCTTCAGAGAAATTGACACTAACATCAACAACAGCTTCCACGATTATGCCTACCTGAAGGAAGATGTTGGCGCCACCTACCTGGGTACGGCCGGTTCCCCTACACTTACCGACAACTATTTTAAACGCAAAAAGAAAGCCCGTTTTGAATTCTGGAATGCCGGTATGTACGAAGCCTATGACCGTGAGAGTATTCCGTTCTATAACACCAAAAGCCCCTATACGGTCATGTCCTATGCAGGGACTTTTCGATTTGCCAATAAACAAACAGAAGAAAGCAACGTCAGTTTCCTCCACACCCAGAATCTCTCCCCGGCCGCCAATTTTCAGTTTTATTACCAGAGAAAAGGATCCAAAGGCCTTCTGGAAAACGAAGCCACAAATACCCGCACACTCTCCATCCTGGCCAATTACCTGGGGAAACGCTATGTAATGCACGGCGGACTTATTATTAACAGCCTGAGAAAAGACGAAAACGGCGGAATCAGTGATGAATCGTTCATCAGAGACACTGTTGTGGAAGCACGCGCCATTCCGGTCAACCTTGGAAACGCCTCGTCTGCACTGCGCAATACTTCGGTTTTTATTACGCAGTCTTATGGAATTCCCATCAATATTTTTAAACGGGATTCTCTGGAAACAGGCGACGGCACCATGATGATCCTGGGCCACTCGGGAGAATGGGAAAATATGTCCCGCAACTATACCGACGTTATTTCGACTTCCGACAGTTACGGCCGCTCGTTCTATCACGGCAATTTTTATCTGAACCCGACAAGCACTTCCGATTCGGTGCGCACCATACGGCTGGACAACCGCTTCTTTATAAGACTGCAGCCCTGGTCCCGGACAGCCATTGTATCAAAGCTTGAGGGAGGCGCCGGCTATGAACTCCTGAACAATTACTTTTTCCGCCCCGAATTTTATGTCCTTGGCACCAGCGGATTTGTAGAAAATAACCTTTACGTTTACGCGGGAGCTTCCGGCCAGCTGAGCCGGTATTTCGAATGGAATGCAACGGGAAGATTCGACTTTGCCGGATATTACATTGGAGATATGCTGCTGGATGCAAACGCCCGTTTTTCTATCTATCCTTTACCTGCCGGAGTACACCTTACCGGGAGGTTTTATCTTAAGAATTACACCCCCGACTGGTATACACAACATTATTATTCCAATCACTTTGTGTGGGATAATGAATTCGGGAAAGTGACCGATACCCGGATTGAAGCCGCCCTGTCCATACCCGACTGGAAACTCAGCGCTTCGTTTTCATATGGTCTGCTGAACAAAGGAATATACTACGATACACTGGGAATAGTTCGGCAGGCAGATAAAGTGGTCAATATTATGACAGCCACCCTTACCAAGAACTTCCGCATCTGGTACTTCCACCTGGATAACAGAATTCTTTTCCAATTAACCTCAGACAAAGAATTGTTCCCGCTGCCTGTTGTCAGCGCCAACCTGAGGTATTATCTGGAATTCCCGGTAGTAAAAGATGTTATGACTATGCAGATTGGAGCCGACGTTACGTTTCAGTCTGCCTATTATATGCAGGCATATAATCCGGCCCTCGGAGTGTTTCACCTGCAGAATAAGCAAGTATACGGCAGCAACCCGTATATAGATGCATTTGTTAATTTGAAATGGAAGAGAGCCACCATCTTTGTGAAGTATGTAAATGCAGCACAGGGATGGCCCGCGAGCGACTATTTTGCCGCCCCAAACTATATTCGTCCTCAACGCGCTTTTAAACTCGGCATGACCTGGCCTTTTTACATAAGGCCGCAGAAAAAAAGCGGATCAACGGGATCTGGCATTCAGGGTCAACCCCAGGGCTCTCCAGGTAATTTAGACCGTTGATGTCTCAGAGAAGAAAGATTTTTATTGCCTTACTAATAGGGTTTTCCGCCTTATTCATTATTGAAGAGTGTCATACCCGCTGGTTTACCGACACATTCTCCCACTTAAGGAACGAAAGAAGTTCCAGGCTGGCGGGCCGCGACACCCTCAGATGTACCATTTACCTGCCTTCCTATGCCGGTGCCAGGGTCGGATATCATTACGACATGCTTAAACTTTTTTCCAATGCGAGCGATTTTGTCCTTACATACGTTCCGGTGGAAGACACAGCTGATATATGGGAAATGCTTACCGAAGACCGAACAGATATTCTGGCCGTCAATATTATCTCCAACGCCATTCCAAAATCGCTTACTGGCAAAGTTTGCCTGTCACCGCAATTAACCGAGATGGGTGAAGTCTGGGTCATGGCCAAAGAAAGGTGCCCCTGGCACCTGGATGTGGCCCACTGGCTGAAACTGTTCAAACAGCAGGCATATTACTCCCGGTTCAAAAGCCGGTACTTCCCTGCCTCACAGGATCGCTCCCCGTACGACTCTCTTCTCAGGGCTGCATCAAGAACCCTGGAATGGGACTGGAGGCTGCTGCGCTCGGTAATGTACCAGGAATCGAAATACAGAATGAACGCGCTTTCACCGCAAAACGCTTACGGTTTGATGCAGATGAAGAAGTCAACCGCCAAAGACATGAAAATCTCCAATCTGTTCGATCCCGAAGAAAATATCAAAGGTTCCGTACGTTATTTTTCTTTCCTTCTGAGGAATATGTACCTTTCCAGTTTACCGGAAGAAGAGCAGGTCAATTTCATTCTGGCTGCTTATAACGCAGGGATGTCACGTATCCAGAACGACAGGGAGCGGGCCGCTGCAGATGGTAAAAACCCTGATCTTTGGTCCGATGTACGCTCGTACGTGCCGGCACAGACACAGAAATATGTAGAAATGATCTGGGAGAGATACCTCAACTGGGTTAATTCATCCGGATAGCCTTATCCGGGCTAACCCTGACAATGCCTCTGAGGGGAAGCTGCACCAGCAGCATGATGGCGGCAATTCCCAGAATATCTACCAGTACCACATGCCACCATATAAGGCTAACCGGCACACTCGATACAAAATAACTGGCAGGATTGAGCTTCAGAAAATGAGTTGTACCCTGAACAATACAGAAAATAACTGCCAATACGGTGCCCCAGATAACCCCGCGCAGAGCAATCCCAAACGAATGTGCCAGGAAACTCATACGTACCTGCCGATCCTTCATTCCCATACTCTTGAATAAGCCAATCATGGATGTTTTTTCTACAAGCATGATGAGCAGGCCCGAGATCATATTAAAACCTCCCACCAGGATCATGAGCGTTAGCAGAATAGCCACGTTGATATCCATCAGATCGAGCCAGTCGTAAAGATGAGCATATATCTTTCTGATGTTCCTCAGTACGACGCCCTGATCGGTGTCCGAGGTATTCCGGATAATGTATTCTTCAATTTGTTCCTGCTTCTTTTCAATATTCCGGCTGTCTTTTAGAAACAATTCTACTCCGCTTACCTGATCGTCGCTCCAGCCGTTAAGCTTACGGGCATGCCTGATGTCACCCAGGATCAAATGATTGTCAATATCTTCCAGTTGCGCGTCATAGATGCCCGAAATCACAAAACGGCGCATACGCACATTTTCACCTATAAAATACATGGTAACGATATCATTTGTATGCAGATTTAACAATCCGGCCAAACGAAACGAAATGAGAATTTCGCTGGAAGATACAGAATCGTTGAGAGACGGCAGTTTCCCCTCTTTCAGGTTTTCTTTAAAAAAATTCCACCGGAAAGAAGGGCCAACGCCCTTAAGGGAAACGCCCTGCAGAGCACTTTCAGTCTTTATCAGGCCCGGAGCAATAGCAAATTCCTGAATGTGATCTATTTGCTGTAAGGCAGGAAGGCTCTGGAAATAAGACAATTGAGTGGACATGGGAACCGGATCGGTAATAAAACCGGCACCCGGGGCCTCCATAAGGATATGACCGGTGAAGCCCGCCGCCTTGTTCTCTATTTCATCCCTGAAACCTCTGATAATGGATACGGAAAGAATCATGACAAAGATGCTAATACCCACGCTTACAGTGGCAATTATGGTTCCCAACCGGCTTACCCTGCCTACCGAAGTTGCATCGCCTTTAAGCCTCTTTGCTATATATATCGCGAGATTCATACCGCATTCTAAAATATTTTTATATATTTGCCGGACAAGTTTGGAAAACGCGGGAATAGCTCAGTTGGTAGAGCATCAGCTTCCCAAGCTGAGGGTCGCGAGTTCGAACCTCGTTTCCCGCTCTCAGCCAAACCTAAAACCTAACTGATAACCGGGACTGTTTCTTACGAGGCAGTCTCTTTTTTTATACCTTTCACTCTTCGTCCTCATCCTCGTCAATCTCTATGGTCAGCAGATCCGGACTTCCAAACAGGCCGAGCACATTACGAACATCAACAGCTGCTTTCCGGCTTGCTTCCCCGTCTTTTACTGTAAAGCTGTAATACAGGGTTTCGGCATATACTTTCGCCAGATCGGTAACGGTCGCCTCCCGAAAGGAGTCTTCAGGAATGTTGGCATTCATATCCTTTACAAAAGATGACAACTGTGTATGGTCAAACAACTGACCGTTCCGGTAGACATTCACATAAAAGATCACTTCTCCCGACCGGTCAATGACCGCAGGCAAAAATCCTCCTTTGAAAACCCGTCCCCTGATGGGTACTCCCGAATGAAAAGCAACAAGCAGGTATATAATCCCCAAGGCAATGGGACTGCCCTCCCGTTCACTCAAAGCCAAATGGATAAAAGTCTTTTGAGGTTGTTCGAACATGGGGTCTACAGCCTTAAAGCCGAGCCGGTGAAAAAAAAGGTGGTTAAACACTTTCACACGCTCCATATCGGTTTGATCGTCACTAAGTTCCACGCACACGCAGCTTACCATGTCTGTAAGCTGCGTGTCCATGCGATCGTAATCGGCGTCTGGGCTGATGACCTTCTGTATAAGATATAAACCTCTGAGCAGATTGTCATGCGGATTTTCCACCCATTTTTGTAAAGAATCGTAATTAAACCGGGCCCTGAGTAATTCAATCATATGAGCAATGCCTCCACGGTCTCTTTCCCGCGCGTTTTTTCCAATGCTTTCCAGCTGGAAGACAGCCTCCTCACCCCGGGCATGGAACCAATCAAACAGGGAAGACTGCACTTCCTCGTCGGGATCTTCCAATAAGGTGATTATACTTTGTATATCCTGATCATTCAACATACTCAACGCAATTTTTCTATTGCAGATTCTTCCATGGCCAAACGCTCAATAGCCACCTCGGCCTGACGGAACATAAGTGTCTTATAATCTACATTCATGCCTTTTTGACTTCTTTGGGCAATAATCATGCATACGGTAGCCCCCTGATGACCCAGCAGTCGGGACAAACCGGCAATGGCAGATCCTTCCATCTCAAAGTTGGTTATTCTCAAACCATTATACCTAAACAACTTAAGCTTTTCCAGATAATCGGGATCTATTATTTTCAGGCGAAGTTCCCTGCCCTGGGGCCCGTAAAAGCCTGGGGCGGAAAGCGTGATCCCCTGCACAGCATCCCCGAAATCATCTGCAATTTCTTGGGAATTAAGCACAAAATAGGGTCTGGCAAGTGTCCGGGGCCAGTTCATATGTTCAACAAAGGCTCGCTCCATGGCAGTATCACAGACCGAATCACGTCCGGCATACCAGTTAAGCAACCCGTCAATCCCGGCTGAATATTTTGAGAACACCAGCGAACCCGTTTCTATGTCTGGCTGAATGGCTCCCGATGTTCCCAGTCGAAGAATGCGCAGACTTCTATGCTGCTCTTTTACAGTTCTGGTTTGAAAATCGATATTGGCCAGGGCATCGAGTTCGTTGAGTACGATGTCAATGTTATCCGTTCCAATACCCGTAGAAAGCAGGGTCACCCGTTTGTCCCTGTAACACCCGGTGGCAGAAACGAACTCCCTGCTCTGGGAAACGAATTCCACGTTGGAAAGCATTCTTTTAAGCAAAAGAACGCGATCCGGATCCCCTACCAGCAATACGTTGTCTGCAAGCTGTTCAGGACGCAGGTGCAAGTGAAAAATACTGCCGTCGCTGTTTATCACAAGTTCGGAAGGCTCAATTGTTTTCATTTGGCAAATTTAGCGGAAAATCGGGGATTTTCCGCTAAATTTGTCCAAACAAATACTTTAACTTTATGATCCAGCGAATACAGACTTTATACCTGGCCGTTGCCCTCGGCCTTATGATCTCCGTTTTTTTCAGTATTTACGCCACTTATATTCCGTTTACCGTTCTCACGGGAGCCGTTTCGGTCCTGTTGTGCGCCATTATTGTTCTTTTTAAAGCCAGGAAAATACAGATACGCCTTTGTATCTATACTTCTGTTGTCCTGCTTGCCCAGCAGATCTGGATGGGCGCCGTATACTTCAAGAACCGCGCAGACGTATCTTTTTCCGTTACAACGATCTTTCCCATTATTGCCATTATAATGGTACTGCTCGCTCTCCGTGCCATAGCTTCAGACGAAGCGCTTGTTCAATCATATAACCGGCTGCGTCCCAAATCGAAAAAGAAATAATTTTTTATTATCTTCGTATGTTTGTCAACCATTTTCTGTACATCCTAAACATAATAATCTATGAAAAATAACATCTCGAGAAGAAACTTCTTGCAGAAAAGCGCGTTAGCCACTGCCGGAGCTATTGTTGCTTCGAGCCCTCTTATGGCCAACATCCCGTTTCCTGCCCAACAAAAGAAAAAGAAAACGGCCGCTGCCGATAAGCTGAATATTGCAGGCATTGGTATTGGCGGTCGCGGTGGTGCTGTCATCCGCGAACTAAGCTCAGAAAACATCGTTGCTCTGTGCGACGTGGACTGGAAGTATGCCGCCAACCAGTTTGCCGCATACCCCGATGCAAAAAAATACAAAGACTTCCGTAAGCTTTTCGATGAAATGGGCAACAAGATAGATGCCATTGTGGTGGGTACCGCAGATCATACGCACGCCGTAATTGCTGCCCAGGCCCTTGCCATGGGAAAACACGTCTATTGCGAAAAGCCCCTTACGCATACCGTATACGAAACCCGGCTGCTTACCCGCCTGGCCGCCCGGCATAATGTGGCCACACAAATGGGGAACCAGGGTGCTTCGGGCGAGGGTGTCCGCCAGATATGCGAAGCCATCTGGAGCGGAATGATTGGCGAGGTTACCAGGGTGGAAGCCTTTACCGACAGACCCATCTGGCCCCAGGGCCTGGAAACTCCCACAGCGGTCCATACTCCGCATCCCGAGCTGGACTGGGACCTTTTTATAGGCCCGGCCAAATACCGTCCCTACAATGAAATTTATCATCCGTGGAATTGGCGCGGCTGGTGGGATTTCGGTACCGGAGCCCTTGGCGATATGGCCTGCCATATTCTCCAGCCCGTTGTAAAAGCGCTAAATCTGAAATCTCCCGTTGCCGTACAGGGAAGTTCCACTGCCCTGATGACCGATTGCGCTCCCAATGCCCAGATAGCCAAATTTATATTCCCTGCCCGTGACAATATGCCAAAAGTAGCCATGCCCAGGGTAGAAGTTACCTGGTACGACGGTGGTTTGCTCCCGGAATATCCCCAGGGATGGCCTGCCGGCCGCAATATGAACGACAGCGGCGGTGCGGTTATTTTCCACGGGACAAAGGACACGCTCGTCTGCGGATGCTATGGTGTAAATCCCTGGCTGCTTTCCGGAAGGGAAATCCCTGTACCGACCCTTACCCGTGAGGTACCGGAAAACAACCACTACACCGATTTTATTCGTGCCTGCAAGGAAAGTCCCGAAAACCGCGTAAAGACTGCCTCGGATTTCTCGGAAGCCGGTCCCCTGAACGAAATGGTTGTTATGGGAGTGCTGGCTGTACGTCTGCAGGGGCTCAACAGGGAACTCACCTGGAATGGGGATGCCATGCAGTTTACAAACATCTCACCCACCGATACCATCCGGATGAAGACCAAGGACGGATTCTCCATTAAAGACGGACACCCCACCTTTAATCACCAATACACTGACCCAATCAACGCGCTTGAGTTTGCCAACGAACTCATCAGGCATACTTACCGCGAAGGATATTCTCTGCCCGAAATGCCATAACCTTAACACATAATAAACATGAAAAAAGTATCTACGTTAATCATTCTTTTATCTGCCATGATAGTAAGTTCGTGCTCTTCGTGCAATAATACAGGCAAAAAAGAAGAAGCACCCCAGGTTGACACCAATCTGGTTGTTCTGTTTGACGGGGCCACCTTTGACGGATGGCGTGCATATAACGGCACAAACATACCCGGAGCCTGGACCATAGAAGACGGTGCCATTAAAATCAACGGTTCAGGACGAGGCGAAGCCGGCGCCGAGAACGGCGGAGACATTATTTTTGACCGGAAATTCAGCAATTTTGAATTGACGTTCGAATGGAAAGTTGCCCAGGGCTCCAACTCAGGCGTGTTCTACCTGGCCCAGGAAGTGCCGGATGAACCCATTTATATCTCGGCCCCCGAATACCAGGTTCTGGATAACGCCAACCACCCCGACGCCATGTTGGGTGTTGACGGGAACCGCCAGTCTGCCTCTCTGTACGATATGATACCGGCCAAGCCGCAAAACGCCAAACCCTTTGGGGAATGGAACACCGCAAAAATACTTGTATACAAAGGAACCGTTGCCCATTTCCAGAACGAGGTGAATGTGCTGGAATACCATTTATGGACCCCACAGTGGAAGGAAATGTTGGACAACAGTAAATTCAGCCAGGATAAATGGCCTGTTGCCTATGACCTGCTCCTGAATTGCGGAGGTGAAGAAAAAGCCGGGTACATTGGCCTGCAGGATCACGGTGACGATGTATGGTTCAGGAATATTAAAGTTAAAATCCTCAATTGACCATGAAACGCCGTCTAATCCTTTCGGCCGCCCTCACAACCATGCTGTTTACGGGTTTTATTTCCTGTGCTTCCAAACAGGAAGAGGTGAAAAAAGAGATAGGACTTCAACTTTATTCCATTCGTGATGAAATTCAAAAGGACCTGGGGGCCTCGCTCGATTCCGTTGCTGCCGCCGGATACAATTTTGTAGAACTGGCCAGTTATAATCCTCAGGAAGGCACTTTTTACGGTATGGAACCCGAAGCTTTTGCCGCTTTTTGCAAAGAAAAAGGACTCAATGTGGTCTCTTCGCATATAAACGGACCCGATCCGAACGCCACCCCGCTGGAAGAATGTCTTGCCTGGTGGGACAAAGCCATAGCTGACCACGTAAAACTGGGTGTCAGTTACATTGTACAGCCCTCTATGTGGCAAAGTGCCTACGAATCTGTTGAAGGATTGGCCAATTACTGTAACCTTTTCAATCTGGTGGGCGAAAAATGCAATGTGGCGGGCATCCGCTTTGGATACCATAATCACGCCCATGAGTTCACCACTGTTTTTGACGGAGTGGTCATGTACGATTATATGCTTACGAACACCAGCCCGGAGAAGGTTTTTTTCCAGATTGACGTATACTGGAGCCAGGTAGGTGGAGCATCGGCCGTGGAGTATATGGAGAAATACCCCGGCAGGTTTGAACTCTGGCATGTAAAAGACGATAAGGAAATTGGAGCTTCAGGCAAAATTGACTTCAATGCCCTGTACCAGAAGGCCGAAATCTCTGGTATGAAATATGCCATTGTTGAGCAGGAAGCATTTGATCTGGCTCCTTTTGCCAGCATCAAGGCTTCCTATGACTACCTGAACAACGCACCTTACGTTAAGGTAAGTTTCCGGCTGCCAAAGCCCTGAATTATAACTGACAAATTTGTAAAGAAGTTCTGTGTCAATCGGTGACACAGAACTTCTTTATTACACTGTAGGCATCTTTCACTCCCAGCTCACCTGCGGTTGAAATATCCATACAGCCTTTTTCTTTTTCTTTCAGATAGATCTGGATGAGTCCCCTGTTGTAATAGGCTTCTGCCAGGTACGGGTATAGTTCAATAGACCGGCTATAGTCAGTTATAGATTCCGGCAGGTTCCCAGATAAACAGTGAAGGTTCCCCAGGTTATAATATACGTAGGCAAAGTCGGGCGCCAGCATGGCTGCTTTCTGCAGGTCTTCAATAGCACCTGAATAATCGTATTCTCTCCGACTCTGCTCCTGTACCCGTGTACGCGTAGTCCCCGATTCGTCGAGCGTAAGCATCTGCACATTATCGTCCATAGATGATATGAAATCTATCATTTCGCTCTGGAGCGCTGCACGGTTGATGTAATAGAACACGTTGTCGGGGTCTTTTGTTATCGCCTGATTGTAGGACGCCAGCGATGCATTGAACTGCTTACTCTGAAAATCAAGGATCCCTTTTATAAAGATCAGGTCGGGATTGTCTTTGTCGCTTTTGAGCATATTTTCCACCTGTTCTTTCCTGAATGTCAGGTCCTGCAGATTTCCATCGGGCGAAACAGAATAAAGATTCAGGGGAATGACCTGCCCGGAGAGGTATTTTTCCAGGTCATCATAAAAATACTGCTGTTCCAGCGCCTGCCTGTTTTCTCCTGCTCCTGCCAGCAGTTTGAACAGAGGTTTGAGCCTTATGTCCACATCACGGTACTGAAGCAGTTCGTTATTAAAATCTTTTTTGGCAAAATCGGCATCGAGCGCAAGCAACCGATCGAACTTCTGCGTAGTGTCGGCAAATGCAGAATATGTGGTATCACCCAGCCGGGCTTTGTAACTCTGGACCTTGCCCTGCGCAATATTGTAGTCACTCTGGGCGGCGGAAAACCGCCCCAGCTTGTTCTTGACATAGGAGCGATTCATGTAGGCATTGGCAAAATCGGGATACAATTCTATGGCCTTGTCGTAATCCCTGAGCGCATCGTTATAGCGTTCCATCTGGATAAAAAGCGCGCCCCTGTTGTAGTAGGCAAGTACATTGCCCGGATTGATAGCAATCACGCGGTCGTAATCGTCCAGTGCGTTGTTGTAATCCCCTATCTGAGTACGGATAAGCGCCCGGTTATATAAGGTCAGCGCATTGCCCGGATCTTCCGCCAGTACTTTTTCTAAATCGGAAAGGGCTCCGTTCAGGTCATTTCGGTTATAACGGATAAGAGCCCTGTTAAAGTAGGCAAAAGAGTTGGCAGAGTCGAGCGATATAGCCTGATTCAGATCGGAAAGGGCCTCTTCATAATTTTCCTTCATTGCGTATACCCGCGAGCGCCTGATATAACCTTCCGGATCGAATTTATTAAGCAAAACGGCCGTATTATAATCCTGCAGGGCTTTCACTGTATCTTTAAGATAAAGATAGCAGGCACCCCTGTTCAGGTACGCCTCGCTGACCCTCGGCTCATGGCGTATGAAACGATTGAAATCGGCCTCAGCCAGTTCAAACTGCTGGGAGAGCAGGTAGGTTACTCCCCGGCTGAAGTAGAGACCATTATAACTGGGGCGCAGGTCCACGGCTTCTTGCAGATCTTCCAGCGCATTATCGTATTGCCCAAGGCGTGAATACGTTATGGCTCTGTAGTGATAGGCCATAGTAAATACCGGATTTATACTCAGCGCTTTATCAAAATCGGATTTTGCTCCTAAGAAGTCACCCAGGTTGTACTTCCCTATCCCCCGGAAGAAATAGGCTTCGTACAACTCGGGGTCCAACTGAATGAGTTTGTTAAAATTATCTATTGCCTGCTGGAAACGGCCGTCGAAAATCAGTTGCTGGCCCCTGTAGAAAAATTGTTGTTTGTCGTATTGTGCCCACACTCTTCCTACCGAAAGAAACGTCAGAAAAAGAAAAAGGGTACAGAAGAGATGTTTTCGTTTCATATTAAGGCAAAGGTATTAATTTTTAACTGGAAAAATTCGTTACTTTGCATCCGAAAAACAAAAAATATGCCGCGCTCTACCTGCTTTTTCACTTGTATTTCAATTGCTTTCCTTTTTATCTCCTTTACCCTGAGCGCCCAGGTCATCCGGCCTGAACCCTATGCCGGTCTCATCACGGCAAAAGATCTGGAAAAACACGTCTTGTTTTTTTCAGATACTACTCTGCGCGGAAGAGAAACGGGCTCACCGGGAGCCACTTTGGCTACACAGTATCTGGTGAACAAATTCAAAGAATACGGACTGCTTCCCTTCGGAACGGCTAACCCCGTGCTGAAAAGCGGTTCCTATATACAGAGCTTCATCTGCCCTACAGGACAAAAAGGAAGAAATGTAATTGGAATACTGCCGGGCTCGGATAAATTCGGCAGGGATTACCTTATTGTCTCGGCCCATTACGACCATTTGGGAGTTATTGACGGACGGATATACCCCGGAGCCGACAGTAATGCGTCGGGCGTTTCCGTGCTTCTGAACCTGGCCCGGGCAATGGGTCAGATGTATAAAGACGGGAAAGGGCCTTCCTGCCACATCATTTTCATTGCTTACGATGCCAAGGAATTTTCTATGACCGGGGCGCGCATTTTCACCCTGTCATCAGGTGTTCCTTTTGACCGCATTGTAGCAAATGTGAATATTGACCAGATTGGATCCGTACTTGAACCGCCAGGGGAAAGAGAAGATTATGTGCTTGTTCTGGGAGCGGATCAGGTACCGGAAAGACTCATAAAATCGCTCAATAACTGCAATGCTTTTTACAATATCAACCTGCAGATAGACTATACGTTTTACAACAGCCCTTCTTTTGCCGGAATTTTTTTTTCCATGACCGAACAAAGCTTTCTGGCTTTACAGGGCGTACCTTCGCTCCTGATCACTTCCGGAGTAAGCGATCTTACCTACAAACCCTCGGACACACCCGGGACACTGAATTTTCCTGTTATGCAGCGCCGGGCCAGGTGGCTGTTTTACTCTCTCTGGGATATGGCCGGGTATTAATACCGGGCCTTCCCAAAGCGGATGAGGTCATATGAAACTGTTACACTGCCCCGAATATGTTTCATCTGGTAATCAAAGAAGTCGCTGCCGCTTACAAATATATCCTTAAGACCGACCATGATACGCAGTCCCATGGTAACCCTGGGAAAAATCCGGGCTTCATATCCTGCAGACAGGCCGGCGTCCCACTTATCGAGCAAAGCAGAGAAATCCATGATCATTGGACTGGAAACTTCCGAGTCCACCCTGTCGGGCCCGGTCCCAATGAATCCTTTAGTGGCGCGTGTCTCAAAAGATGATTTAAAAATATAGGCACCATATACACCCAGCATAATGCCGTGCTGACGTTTGCTGCCCATATGATACTTAACATAGAAAGGCATTTCCATAAGCGTGAAGCTCATTGACATTTCAGATGTTCCGGTGAAATACTGGACCATACCCTCTCCCTTGAATTTCTGATTGGTCACCCTGGCATCGGCATCCATTCCAATAGTCTTGTAGTTCAGATCGGTCCCCAATGACCAGTGATTGTGTAAATTCATGTTCAGATGAACTCCCAGTGTCGCGTTGAGTTTGGGATAGGCATTAAAAGAGCCCCCGACGGCATTAAAGGGTATAGGCACCGCACCGCCTATATCCGTCCCAATGAGTGGAGCCAGAGAGAATAAAGACTGGGCACCCGCCGGGACATTCACTAAAAGTGTTGAATAAGCAAAGAAAATCAGAAAAAAAACGGCCTTTTTCATTACACAAATGTACAAAAAAGCCTATATTTGTCTTATCCTTTTTCCTTATTAATGATCAGCTTTACTATTTCTCTTGTTGTCCTGATTGCGGGATTTTTTATTTATGGAAAAATCACCGAACGAATTTTCGGGATAGAAAAAAACAGGCCGACACCGGCTACCGTCCAACGGGACAATGTGGATTATGTTCCGATGAAACCCTGGAAGATCTTTTTCATTCAATTTCTGAATATTGCAGGTCTCGGACCGATATTTGGGGCTATTATGGGAGCCTCTTTCGGGCCGGCATCGTTCATTTGGATTGTCTTGGGAACCCTTTTTGCAGGATGTGTACATGATTATTTTTCGGGGATGATGTCGTTAAGACATAATGGAGAAAGCCTTCCCGAGATACACGGGAGATATCTTGGAAAGCGAGTCAGGAATTTCATGCGCATCTTTACCATTGTGATGATGATACTGGTCGGAGCCGTTTTTGTAGCAGGTCCTGCCGGACTTCTGGCGATGCTTACTCCTGAATGGCTCAACACCACGTTCTGGATTGTGATTATTTTTCTGTATTATATAGTGGCTACATTATTTCCCGTAGACAAGATTATTGGAAAGATCTATCCCGTATTCGGCATCTGCCTGCTGATCATGGCTTTTGGCATAATGATAATGATGTATGTCAAACAGCCGGCAGTTCCGGAGTTTTGGCAAGGGCTGCATAACAGATCGCTCAATCCGTTGGCGAATCCCATCTTTCCTATGATGTTTGTTTCCATAGCCTGCGGAGCCATTTCGGGCTTCCATGCCACACAGTCCCCTCTTATGGCCCGGTGCATGACAAATGAAAAATATGGACGTCCTGTTTTTCTGGGTTCAATGGTAGCTGAAGGAATCCTGGCACTCATTTGGGCCGCTGCCGCCTGCTATTTTTTCTTTGAAGATCCCGACGGGATAGCTATTTTTAAATCGGGAGAAACAAATGCAGCCGTAATAGTGAATTACCTTACCGCAGAGTGGCTCGGACCCGTGGGAACACTCCTGGCTATGCTGGGTGTGATAGCCGCACCTATTACCACCGGCGATACTGCATTTCGTTCCGCACGGATTATGGTCTCAGAAGTGTTCCACATAGACCAGAAACCTTTAAAAAACAGGCTACTGATCTCTTTTCCCCTTTTTGCGGCGGGGCTTCTGATACTCGTTTTCAGTCTTGCCGATGCAAAAGGATTCAATACCATCTGGAGGTATTTTGCCTGGTCAAATCAGACGCTGGCGGTCGTGACCTTGTGGTCAATAACAGTATTCCTCTACAGAGATAACAAGCCTTATCTTATATCAATGATACCCGCACTGTTCATGACAATGGTGGTAACCACTTTCATTTTTATATCACCTACAGGATTTGGACTGTCGCCTACTCTATCCTATTTTCTTGGAGGTATTATTACTTTGGCTATCATGGAATTGTTCCACATCAGGGAAAGAAACCTTGCCGCCAAGAGCGCGCCCTGTAGGTAAATCATCACGACGCGCCAGCTCTTCGGGCGTACCGGAAAAACAGCAGTACCCTCCTGTTTCACCGGCATCGGGTCCCATATCTATCACCCAGTCGGCGCATTTAACCACGTCCATATTGTGTTCAACCACTAAAACGGTATGACCTCTGGAAATAAGTGCATTAAATGATTGAAGCAGTTTGGAAATATCATAGGCATGAAGCCCGGTGGTAGGTTCGTCAAAAATAAACAACCTGTTTTGTACGGCCGTTTCTCCGGACAGGAAATAGGCCAGCTTCACACGTTGGCTCTCCCCTCCGCTCAGACTACTGCTGTTTTGACCCAGTTTGACATAGGAAAGGCCTACCTCTCGCAGAGGTTCCAGCCTCCCGGCAATCCGTCGTGCCGTGGACTCTTTTTGAGCGGCAAAGAAGGAAATGGCTTCATCTACGGTCATATCCAACACGTCCGCAATGTTTTTATCCTGATAACGGACCTCCAGTATATCCGGTTTAAAACGCCTGCCGCCACAAGACTCGCAGGTTAGTATGACATCCGCCATAAACTGCATTTCCACTTTCACACTGCCTTCACCCAGGCATTCGGGACAACGGCCGCCTTCTATGTTAAAAGAAAAATGGGAGTGGCCGTAACCATTCATCCGGGCATACGGCTGCTCGGAAAAAAGCCTCCGGATATCGTCGTAGGCTTTAATATAAGTCACGGGATTGGAACGGGTGGATTTGCCAATGGGGTTCTGATCAATCATCTCTACACCCGAAATACGGTGTATATCGCCAGTCAGCTGCCTGAAGAGACCCGGTTTAGGCACACTCCCCTGGTTCAGCTCCCTGCATAGCGCATAGTAAAGGACATCCCTGATGAGAGAAGATTTGCCCGAACCACTCACCCCGGTAACAGCCGTAAGTACCTGAAGGGGAAATTTTACGTCTACATTCTTCAGATTATTATGCCTGGCTCCCTGTACGGCTATATATGAATTCCATTTTCTGCGCTGCGCGGGAAGTGGAATCACATTGGGATTTGTAAGAAACTGAAGGGTACGGCTTTCCCCGCATTCAATGTCGGCCCCCGGCATGGGAGGAGGTCCCTGATAGGTAAGCCGGCCTCCGTCTTTTCCCGCCAGCGGGCCAATATCAATGATCTGATCTGCAGATCTCATGATCTCTTCGTCGTGTTCCACCACTATTACGGTATTACCCAGGTCTCTGAGCGATTTAAGGGTTTGCAGAAGACGTTGGGTATCCCGGGGGTGCAGCCCTATGCTCGGTTCATCAAGAATATACATACTGCCTACGAGCGAACTGCCCAGGGAACTAACCAGGTTCACCCGCTGGCTTTCACCGCCGCTCAGGGTAGAGGACTTCCGGTTTAATGTGAGATAATTCAGTCCCACCCGAGTCAGAAAACGCAGACGTCCATTAATTTCCTCAATGGTCCTGGCCGCAATGTTAAGCTGGTATTCCGTCCAGGGAATATGTGCAAAATAATCATATAGATCCCCTATGCTCATATCGAGCAGTTCATCTATCCGTTTACCGTGGATCTTCACATACGAAGCTTCTTTCCTAAGGCGTGATCCCAGACAGACGGGACAAACGGTTTTGCCCGTAAAACGGCTTATGATTATTCGGTTTTGTATTTTATACCTGGCTTCTTCCAATTGCTCGAAGAAAGCATGAATACCGGGAGTTGAACCGGCCCCGTTCCACAAAAGCGTTTTCTGCCCGGGAGTAAGCTCTTTGTAAGGTTTATGGACAGGAAATCCGGTACCGGGAGCATTTTGGATGAAAGCGTCTTTGTACTGGCTCATCACCTCTCCCCTCCAGCAGGCCACTGCGTTTTGGTAAAGCGAAAGTTCGGGATCCGGGATCACAAGCGATTCATCTATTCCGGTGACCATCCCGTAGCCGCCGCATTCCGGGCAGGCGCCCAGGGGGTTATTAAAACTGAACAGGTATTCGTTCGGTTCCATGAACGTGATACCGTCGGCTTCAAAACGGGTCGAGAAAACGGAACGTTCCCCGTTATCTACATACAGCACCCCGTCACCAATGGAAAAGGCCGTTTGTATTGAATCGAGGAGTCGGGCTTTGTTATCGGGAGAATTTTCGGACGAGGCACGGCTTACAAGCAAAACGATGTCCTGCGCCGCGTAAAGGGCCATATCCTGTAGCAATGATTCAACACGCAGAACTTCTTTCCCGTTAAAAAAGCGGGAATATCCTTCTTCCTGCAGACGCAAAAGCTTTTCTACCCGTTTTTTTTCTTCGTTCCAGCCGAAGGGAGCAAGGATATAGACGTATTGGTCCTGAGTCATCGACAGGATGTGCCTGAGCACATCGTCCTGCGAATGCCGGGTTACTTCTTTTCCCGATACGGGAGAATATGTCACACCCACTCTGGCGTAGAGAAGCCTCAGGTAGTCGTAAATTTCGGTGGAAGTTCCGAGCGTGGAACGGGGATTGCGGGTATTTACCTTTTGTTCTATGGCAATGGCCGGAGGGATCCCCTCAATGGAATCGACATCGGGTTTCCTTATACGTCCCAGAAATTGACGTGCATAAGCCGAAAGGCTCTCCACATAACGTCTTTGCCCTTCTGCAAACAAGGTGTCGAATGCAAGTGAAGATTTACCGGAGCCGGAAACACCGGTAATGACCACTAACTTGTCGCGCGGTATGGTGAGTGACAGATTCTTAAGATTATGGACCCTGGCTCCTTTTATTACTATATCGTCTTGATACATAGGCTACTCTCGCGTTACTTTTACCATACCCCTGATTTTTTTCAGCTGAAACAGGAGCAGGTCTACCTGTTTATTCGAATTAACAGCTACCTGAAGGCGGCCGTTCATCTTTCCTCCGTGGTTGGAAAAAGTGAAATTCCTCAGATTCAGGGATAAATTCTTGATGACTTCTCCGACTTCCTGGGTAATACCTATTTCCTCGTAAGCCGAAAAACGGATGGTAACCTGGAAAACGGCGGCCGCCACGGTGTTCCTCCATTTTACCTTTTGAATACGATATGGGTATTGCGTCATAAGACGTTCGGCATTGGGGCAGCTAATCCTGTGTATTTTTATCCCCTCTTTTATGCTTACAAAACCGAAAACAGGATCTCCTATTATGGGATTGCAGCACTTGGCCAGTTTATAACCAATGCGACCAAACTTGTCGTCAATAACCAGGTAATCGTCTTCCCTGATTTTTGCGGTACCCACTTCCTGCTGAGGTACAACGGGCTCCTGTACCAGTGTTTCCGTCTTGAGCAGAAAATCTTTCACCTCCTGCAACGAACAGGATCCGGTGGCAATGGCCGCATAAAACTCACTCAGTTGCTTGAATTTTAATTTTTTAACTAATTGCCCGAGCATTTCTGGCGTTAATTCAAGTTTCCAATTCTTTAGCCGGCGCTCAAGCAGTTCCCTGCCCGCCGCATCCTGAACGCCCTCCTCTTCACGAAGCTTTTGCCTGATCTTGTTACGAGCTTTGCCGGAGACCACAAAATTCAGCCAGTCCCGTGAAGGTTTCTGGTTTTTTGCGGTAATGATTTCCACCACATCTCCTGTATTAAGCCGGTCCCTTACCTGGGCAATCTTACCGTTCACGCGTGCCCCCGTACACCTGATCCCTATGTTGGTATGAATATCAAAAGCAAAATCCAGCACAGTCGATCCGGCTACCAGTCTGCGCAAATCGCCTGCCGGGGTAAAAACATAGACTTCATTGGGCGTGAAAACATTTTCTTCGGCGGAAGAAACAAAGCTTTCGGCGGAATTCTGCAGTCGTTTGCGTACCCTGTTGAGCCAGTCGTTCAGTATCTGTTCGTTCCTTACCCCTTTATAGGCCCAGTGAGCCGCGGTGCCGTACTCTGCCACCAGGTCCATGCGCCGGCTTCGTATCTGGACCTCAACCATGAGGCCCGAGAGGGTGCGAACTGTGATGTGCAACGATTCATACCCGCTTGGACGGGGAACGGTTAACCAGTCCCTCATACGTTCCGGGATGGGTTCATAGATCTGCGTAACAATAGAATAAACCTGCCAGCAGAGGTCTTTCTCATTATCCGGTCCGGCGTCAATAATAAAACGGATGGCCAGGATGTCGTATACGCCATCCACACCAACCTGTTGCGTCTGCATTTTTTTCCAGATGGAATAAATGGCTTTGGTGCGGCTCTTCAATTCATATTGAATGCCGGTCTTTTTCATTTCATTGTCAAGCGGTTTAATAAACTGCTCTATCTGGGTCTTTCTCTCGCTTTCTGTAGCCTTCAGGTTATTGTTTATCAGGCGGTAATCCTCTGGCTGAATGGTTTTGAAAGATATATCCTCCATTTCGCTCTTGATGCTGTACAGCCCCAGCTGGTGAGCCAGAGGAGCATAGAGCAGGAGCGTTTCGGTCGCCTTCTTCACATGCTCCGTTTTTGGGAAACAATCCGAAAGAGAGCGCATGATTTCCAGACGGTCGGCCAGTTTAATAAGCGTTACCTGGGGATCTGTGGAATAGGAAATGATCAGCCTGCGGTAATTATCTGCCTCGAGCCGGGTATCACGGGGCCTGATGGTAGAAATACGGTTCAGACCAATGACCATACGGCTGATATCGGCCCCGAACGTGTGGTGGATCTCCTCCATCATTTCCGGCGATTTCCGGCTGGCCTCGTGCAGGTATACGGTGATTACGGCATCCCGGGTCAGCCCAATCTCCTGTTCCACAATCCGGGCGACTGCATCTGCATGCGCAAGGAACGGCTCACCGTTCCCGCGCAACTGCCCTTCCAGCTTTGCCTGGGCAATAGCTCTTGCCTTATCTGCCAACAGGTTGTTCATTTTTGTATTCTTTGTAAAGCGTGCATTTCATCACGGAACTTAGCGGCTACAATAAAATCGAGCTTTGCAGCAGCTTCTTCCATCCGGATCCGGGCTGTGTCTATGGCTTTCTGTAATTGTTCGGGAGTCATGGAGCGGGTAACAGGATCTTCAGCCACAAAACGGGGATCGGCCACTTCGTCTCCATAGGTACCTCCCTGGCTTAATACGTTACGGACGTTTCGGGCAATCTGCTTAGGGGTTATCCCGTGTTCTTTGTTATATTTCATCTGCTTCTCCCTGCGCCGGTTTGTTTCGCTTATTGTCTGGCGCATGGAATCGGTGACCTTGTCTGCATACATGATCACCAGCCCGTCTATGTTTCTGGCCGCACGGCCGGCCGTCTGAGTCAATGCCCGTTCCGAACGCAGGAACCCTTCCTTGTCGGCATCGAGGATGGCCACCAGCGACACCTGCGGCAGGTCAAGGCCTTCCCGCAGCAGATTAACCCCAATCAACACATCATAATACCCTTTCTGAAATTCTTCCAGGATCCTGATCCTCTCCAGCGTTTCGATATCGGAATGGATGTAATTGCATCTGATCCGGATCTTTTGCATGAACTTGTTTAATTCTTCGGCCATGCGTTTAGTAAGCGTGGTAACCAGTATCCTTTGGTCTTTTTCTGCGCGTAGACGTATCTCTTCTATAAGGTCGTCGATTTGTCCTTCCGTTTTGCGCACTTCAATGGGAGGATCCAGAAGACCGGTCGGACGCACCACCTGTTCCACAATAAGGCCTTCGCTCCGCTCCAGCTCGTAATCTGCAGGAGTGGCAGATACATAAAGACGTTGCCCAATAAGAGCATCAAACTCATCGAATTTCAGCGGGCGATTGTCTGCGGCGGCAGGAAGCCTGAAACCGTAATCTATTAGGACTTCCTTCCGGGAACGATCCCCTCCGTACATGGCGCGTACCTGGGGAAGAGTTACATGGCTTTCGTCTATAATAGTCAGAAAATCATTGGGAAAATAATCGAGCAGGCAGAAGGGCCTGGTACCTGCAGCCCTGCCGTCAAAATACCGGGAGTAGTTCTCAATCCCTGAGCAGTACCCCAATTCCCGGATCATTTCCAGATCAAATTCAACGCGCTGCATCAGCCGTTTGGCTTCCTGGTGCTTACCAATTTCCTTCAGGTAATTGTAGCGGGTCATTAGGTCGTCCTGTATCTGTCTTATTGCCTCCTCTTTACGGGCTTTTCCCGTAACAAAGGCGCTGGCCGGATATATATTCATTCCTCCTTCGGCAGCAATAATACCGCCAGTAGCAGGATCCAGACGTTCCACCGATTCAATCTCGTCTCCCCAGAAGGTGATACGGCAGGCAATATCGTCATAAGCCAGGTATACGTCCACCACATCGCCCCGCACGCGAAAGGTTCCTCTCTTAAAATCATTCTCGTTACGGGAATACATGGCATCTACCAAAAGATACAACAAACGGTTCTGATCCAGTTTTTGGCCTTTTCTAAGAGTAATTGTATTAGCATGAAAATCATCGGGGTTCCCAATTCCGTAAAGACAGGAAACACTCGACACCACCAGCACGTCCCTCCTGCCGCTTAATAAGGCGGAAGATGTGCTTAATCGCAATTTTTCTATCTCGTCGTTAATGCTCAGATCTTTTTCTATGTATACATCGGTTACCGGCAGGTAGGCCTCGGGTTGGTAATAATCGTAATAAGACACAAAATACTCAACCGCATTATTCGGAAAAAAAGATTTGAATTCGCCATAAAGCTGCGCAGCAAGTGTTTTATTGTGGCTGATCACCAGAGTCGGACGTTGCAGCCGTTCCACGACATTAGCCATGGTAAATGTTTTTCCGGAACCCGTAACACCCAACAAAACAGCAGCTTCCGTTCCATCTTTCAATAAAGAACACAGATGGCCTATAGCCTGGGGCTGATCACCGGCAGGCACATAAGGTGCTTCCAATTTAAATTCCATAACAGACCCGAAAAAGAATTGATAACAAATGTAAGAAAAGATTACATAAGCAACCCGGTAAGACCGCCCAGAATCATCAGAAGAATGGGATGGACTCTGAAGAAATAGGCGCCAACAAACGCAACCGAGAAAATAAGGTAGCTCCTGTAATCTACAAAATTTTCCGGCCGGGCCATCATAAGGGCCGCTGCGGCAATGAGTCCGACCACAACCGGCCGGATTGCCCGGAATATGCCCTGTACCGCCGGGTGTTGACGGTATCGCATAAGAAAACGGCTAACCAGTATCATGAGTATTACAGAAGGAGCGCACAAAGAAACGGTGGCAATGACCGAGCCCAGCACATGGCCGCCCGTGGCGGTATAACCTACATATGTGGCGGCATTAATCCCTATCGGGCCAGGGGTCATCTGTGACACGGCCACGATATCTGTGAATTCCGCCCCGGTCATCCAGCCAAAACGATCCACTACCTCGTTACGAATAAGGGACAGCATGGCGTATCCGCCTCCAAAGCAGAACAACCCGATCTTAAAAAATGTATAGAAAAGTTGCAACCAGATCATTTCTTCATCTCGCCTTTTCTGCGTTTATCCAACAAATGCCAGAGATAGCCCCCGAGGCCGGCAGCCAGAATAACCCAAACGGGAGAAACCCCTAACAACCAAATAAGTATAGCGGCAACCAGCGCTATGAGTCCCGATACAAGCGTCGGTCCAATGGCACGCAACGTGGTAATAACCGGGACGGCAATGAGCGCCACCATGACAGGGCGCATGCCGGTGAATAGTTGAACCACTACCGGATTGTCACGGAAAGTACGAAAGAAAACAGCCAGCAGCAAAATAGAACAGAACGGAGCAAGTATAGCTCCAAAAACAGCCGATAAAGCACCCCACACACCTTTCATACGATAACCCACCGCAACGGCCATGTTTACGGCAATAACCCCGGGCAGCATTTGCGTAACAGCCACCAGGTCGGTAAAATCATCTTTAGTAATCCAGTTCTTTTTAAATACAACATCGCGCTCAATCAAAGGCAGCATGGCCAGGCCGCCGCCAATGGTAAAAGCGCCAATGCGCAAAAAGACCAGGAACAATTGCCAGTACATATCAATCCAGAGTAACCTCTACTATAGTATTAATGAGCGATTTATCGTATTCTCTTTCTACTCGTATATAATTGCCTGTATAACCGTGCATTTTTCCGTTAAGTGTCTTTCCTTCGAAAAGGACTTTTTCCCTGCGACCGCTGTTGGCCCTGCAGAACGATTCGTGTAAAATGTCGGAGAGTTGTCCCAGTTTGTGGACCCGTTCTGCCTGAATTTCAGCCGCAACTCTTTCCGAAACGGGGAACAGGGCTGCCTGGGTACCCGGCCTTACCGAATAAGGAAATATATGCAGAAAAGCAGGTCTGACTTCTTCCAGAAAACGGCAGGTCGTTTCAAAATCTTCTTCCGTTTCGCCGGGGAAACCCACAATAACGTCCACCCCAATAAAAGCGTAAGGCATTTTAGTTCGTATATATTGCAACCGTTCTGCGAACAAACCGGTTGTATAGCGCCGGCGCATTCTTTTGAGCACGTTATCACTTCCGCTCTGAAGCGGAATATGGAAATGATGCTGGAATTTGGGATGTTCGGCCAGCCATGCTATGATCTCTGTCGTGAGCAAGTTGGGCTCGATGGACGAGATCCGGTAACGTTCTATACCCTGAACTTCTTCCAGAGCCTTAAGCAGGTCAAAAAAAGTTTCCCCGGTCGTCTTTCCAAAGTCTCCCGTATTTACCCCGGTAAGAACGATCTCTTTCACTCCGGCGGCAGCAATGGTCTGCGCCTGCTCCACGGCCAGTGCTATGGGTATGTTCCGGCTGCCGCCCCTGGCCAGAGGAACGGTGCAATAGCTGCAACGGTAATCACATCCGTCCTGTACCTTAAGAAACGAACGGGTACGCTCCCGGGTATTTCCCACGGCGGAAAAAGCCGGGAAAATACTATGCAGCTCTTCGCAGGAGCAGGTAAACGAATGACCCGTTTCTACCGCTTCCACTATCCGGTGCCTGTAATTAGTCCCCAACACAAGCGAAACACCCGGTATCTTTTGAATTTCAGGGGCTCTCAATTGCGCATAACAGCCTGTAACTGCCACGACGGCCCGAGGATTCACTTTTATGAGCTTCCGGATGGCCTGCCTGCATTTTTTATCTGCATTCCCGGTGACGGAACACGTATTGACGACATACACACCGGCCGGTTTGGAAGGGCTGACCAGTGTATAGCCGTGCTGCACAAAATCCCTGGCCATTGTGGCCGTCTCGGCATAATTCAGTTTACAGCCGAGGGTCAGAAAGGCAACTGTCTTAGGATTGTCCATTGTTCAATTCTTTCATGGAAAGCGTCACCGAAGCCCTTCCCACCTGGCCTCCCACTGCAGGCGTCAGTTTAGATACGGTAACTACACAATCTTCCAACGCAAACTCGGCCGTAACGGCTCTGATAATACGTCCGGCAACATGCTCCAGCAACAGACTTGAACGGACCATCTCGGCGACAACCAGTTCATATACCCTGGAATAATCCACGGCATCTTCCAGCCGGTCGGAAAAAGCAGCAGGACAGCCTTTGGTCTCCATCAGTACGTCAACCAGGAAACGTGTTCCAATAAGGCGTTCCTCGTCGAAACATCCGTGGTTGGCGTAAAACAACATATCTTTTAATTCAATTTTTGCCATATTATCCATAATTAGGCCTGTAGTATAAACACACAGGGTTTTTTATGCCATTTCACTTCAAAATCGGGTTTGTTCTTTTTCCATTCCTCAACGGTTAGGGTGCATATAAACGATCCGGGAGAAGTCAGGTCTATGGCCAGTGTAAGACGAGTCGACCCCATACAGGTATCCAGCAGATCACTCATGAGAGCCCCGTTTCTGTAAGGCGTTTCAATAAAAAGTTGTGTCTGACCTTCTGCCCCCGATCTTTTTTCCAGTTCCTTTATCCGTCTGCGCCGTGCTTCGGGTTTCACGGGCAGGTATCCGTTAAAAGCAAACTGCTGTCCGTTAAGCCCCGAGGCCATGAGTGCCATCATAAGCGACGACGGACCCGGCATGGGTTCCACCGGAAAGCCTTCTTTATGTGCCAGCGCCACGAGACCGGCTCCCGGATCGGCTACCGCAGGCAGTCCTGCCTCTGAAATCAGGCCCATAGAATAACCCTTTCGCAGGGGTTCGAGCAATGGGTATAATTCTTCGTCACGTGTGTGTTCGTTCAGTTCGGAAAAATGCAGCGTCGCAACAGACAGCCCGGCACGGGACAGATACCTCCTGGCCGTACGCAGTTCCTCCACCACAAAATAGGTCAGGTTGCGAACCCTGTCCAGGCAATCGGAGGGCAGTACCCCGGTAACGGGCACATCGCTCAGCGGCGAAGGAATCAGATACAAAACGGGCTTCATTTTCCTAAACTTTTTTTCTGGTTCATCCGGTTTAGAGCCTGTTGGAACTTATGGGCATTCCGGTTGTGGTCTTTCAGGTTCGATGCAAAATTGTGATAGCCGCTGAAATCCTCCCTGGCACAAAAATATATATAATTATGACGGGTATAATTGAGCACGGCATCCAACGCCTCTATGGGAGGAATACTAATGGGCCCCGGTGGTAATCCTTTGTATTTATAGGTATTATATGGAGACTCTATACGCATGTGACTCTTCAGAACCCTTTTTATACTGTAATCACGGGCCGCGAAAATGAGTGTGGGGTCTGCCTGAAGAGGCATCCCAGTCCGAAGGCGATTCATATAAACACCGGCAACAACAGGCATTTCATCTGTCTTTTTTGTTTCTTCGTGCACAATGGAAGCCAGTGTACTTACCTGATTAGGTGTCAATCCAATTTTTGAAGCTTTGTCCAGACGGTCCTTATTCCAGAATTTTTCATATTCATTATGCATACGTTCCAGCAGCTCTTCACCCGACACATTCCAGAAGACTTCATAAGTATTAGGAATGAACATGCCCCTGAGGCTGACCGAATCGAACCCAAAGATACGTATAAGGGAATCGTTGCGCAGACACATAAGCATAGACGCCGAATCAATCTCGAGCCTTCTTGAAATCACGGCAGCAAGCTTCTCAAACGTACGTATGGTACCGGAAAGAGTAAGGTTCAAAGGGTCCTGCCATCCCATGGCCAGTTTCCTGGCGAGTGCCTTATTGTTCATACCCGGCTCAATGGCGTACCGTCCGGGATGTATGTTGCCTGGCAGCTTTTCGTGCCGGGCGGCCCAGCGAAAGAACGCTTCGTGCTTCAAATATTCGTTTATTTTCAGGCTGTCGACTAATTGCTCAAAACCGGCCCCGCGGGGAACGAGCAGATAGCCTGTTTTTCCACCGGGAGTCCTGGTATTGCCGGCATAATATGTCTGGTAAAACAACCAGCCGGCCAAAGCTCCGGTAACAAGTAAAAAAATGAGTACTTTCTTCATGGAAACTATTTATCTTAAACGCAACACCGCTCCTTCACTCACTTCCTGTACCGGAGAGAGACCGTTCATGCTGCACAGCGAACTCAGCTTAATGCCATATTTCTGTGAGATGTAGTGCAACGTCTCTCCGCCACGCACCACATGCGTATCAGGTCCACTGGTCACACGGGCAGCTTTTCGCTGGATATAAACCCTTTCGCCCACAGCAGGCTGACTGTGGCGAACAGCATCATTAAACCTGATTATTTCATGGTTGAACAGACGGAATTCTCCGGCCAGCGACTCGTATGTGTCACCCGGGGCTGCCAGCACATAGCGTTTCTTATTGGTGACGTAAACCTTGCGGTCAACAGATATCACAAAAAGATCTTCCGTTATCGGTGCTGTCGTTTCGGGATAGAGCATTTCCCCGCCCGTAGAAGGATACGTATCGTATTGGTATAATTTGTTTTCTTTTATCAGATCTATCAACAGCGTGGCGTACTGTGGATTGGTTGCGTAGCCTGCCGCCTTAAGGCCGTGAGCCCAGCCCTCGTAATCTTCACGTCCCAGATTAAACAGGCTGCCGTACCTCGGCCTGGTCCTCAGAAACTCGGAGTGGTCAAAAAAAGAATCCTCGGCCCGGGCGTATTTACGAAAACACTCCTGTTGGGCATCATCGTCGTGATAAATACGGTCTCCGTCCCAATCGTGACATTTAATCCCAAAATGATTATTTGCTTCTACCGCCAGACGGCTGTTCCCGTTACCGGATTCCAGACAGGCCTGTGCCAGGATGATACTGGCAGGTATGCCGTATTTATGCATCTGCCTTATGGCAATCTCTTTATATCTGTTAATATATTCATTCCGGGAAAGTGCTTTTTGCTCCGCTACCTGCGCCGCACAATCCGCTCCGGGAACCGGACCCATTCCCAGGGCAGAAACATAGAAAATTACAGGAAATGCCTTACGTACAAATGAATGTAACATGGGTGCAAATGTAGTAACTTTTCTTATATTTGTTTTTAATAAACACACCACTATGAATAAAAGCACCCTGACCATTGAATATACAGAAACCACACCTGACCGTATACCACGCGAAGACGCCTTGTTGCTGGAGAAGGCAGTTTCTGCCTGTGACAATGCATATGCCCCTTACTCCCATTTTAAAGTGGGTGCGGCCGTCAGGCTCTCAGACGGTATGATTGTAACAGGGAACAATCAGGAAAATGTTTCCTTCCCCGCGGGGGTTTGCGCTGAACGCTCCGCGCTAAATTATGCCCATGCCAAATACCCGGAACAACCTGTAGAAGCCATTGCCATTGCGGCTAAGAACAAAGAGATTCTTTGCCAAAAACCTGTATCGCCATGCGGTATCTGCAGGCAGGTGCTGCTGGAAAGCGAAAAACGTGCGGGAAAACCCATCCGGATCATTTTGGGAAGTAAAGGAACCGTTCGTATTTTTGAAAGCGTTAAGGATCTGCTTCCATTTGGATTTGATTCTTTCTAAAATTTCTTACCTTTGTGCGGGGTAAGTCTTGTACGACCAGCTCCCACTGAACTCCCCCAGGGTTGGAAGACAGCAAGGGTAGGTGGTTGTAGCGGTGCGATACATTCAGCTTACCCTTTTTTATTTAGTTATTTACCATGAAAATAGCCGTAGGTCTGTCGGGCGGGGTAGATTCATCCGTTGCCGCCCTGTTACTCAAACAACAGGGTCATGAAGTCATTGGGCTATTCATGCGAAACTGGAACGACACCACCGGAACTCTCCATGGAGAATGTACCTGGGAAGACGATCTGGATCTGGCCAGAATGGTTGCCGGAAAACTTGACATTCCTTTTCATTTTATTGACCTGAGCGGCGAATACAGAAAACGTGTCGTGGACTATATGTTCAACGAATACGAAAAAGGCCGGACACCCAATCCCGATGTATTATGCAACCGCGAGATTAAATTCGATGCCTTCCTGAGCGCCGCTCTTGAACTGGGGGCAGAAAAAGTGGCTACGGGCCATTATTGCCGTCTGGGCTCTGCCCCGGGCGGCCTTTTCAGGCTTCTTGCGGGAGCCGACCCCAATAAAGACCAGTCCTATTTTTTGTGCCAGCTCAATCAAAGCCAACTTTCCAAAGCCCTTTTTCCAATAGGGGATCTCATTAAACCCGAGGTAAGGCGGCTGGCATCGGCAGCAGGTCTGCCCACTGCCGACCGCAAGGATTCCCAGGGCATCTGTTTTGTTGGTAAAGTAGATCTTCCCGTTTTTCTGCAACAGAAGCTTGAGGCCCGGGAAGGAAATGTCGTGGAAATTTTTAGAGACGGTCGGCAAAAGGTGATAGGCCGGCACCAGGGAGCCCAGTTTTACACCATCGGACAGCGAAAGGGATTGAATATCGGAGGCCACAGAGAACCGCTTTTTGTGCTTTCTACCGACGTGGAGAATAACATCATTTTTGTGGGAGAAGGTCAGGACCATCCCGGTCTCTATCATAAAAAGCTTTTCATAAGGGAGGATGAAATACACTGGATTCGCCCCGATCTGGCCATGCAGGCAGGTGCTTCGGAAAAATTCAGTATTCGCATACGCTACCGACAGCCTTTACAGGAAGGGACTCTCTTCCGTATACCGGAGGGTATGGTCATTCATTTTGATATGCCCCAGCGAGGTATAACCCCGGGACAGTTCGCTGCGTGGTACACCGGAGATGAACTTACCGGCTCGGGGGTGATATCATCCCGTTCATAACTTCCAGCGCTTTCCGGAATACAGGCAGGCCGGGATTTACTATACGGTAATATCCCGCCGGACCGTAAAGACGTCCGGCAATGAGACCTTTCACCTGCAGACGTATCTCCTGTTCCGAGGCTGCAAGATCGCCTTCTCCGGGCACTACGTCCCTGGATTGGGCAAAAGAAAGTAATTCTTCAAAAGGAACGTCGTCGGTTCCAAATCCTTTCTCAAAATCATCCAAACCGGGAAATACGGCTGTCAGGTCCTTACGTTCCACATCCAGGTAACTGTTCATGAAGTCATTGATAATGCCGCGTCTCACCAGATTAAAGTAAAATCCCGAATAGAACGTAGTGTCCGCCGGTACAAATACATCGGGCATAATGCCCCCTGCGCCGTATACGGTGCGACCGTCCCTGAGTGTTTTGAATGCAAGTGAATCGGGTATCTGAATGCTGTCTGCAGAAAATTGTTCACCCCTAAGATAACGTTGTAGAAATTCGGAATAATAGGCGTCTTTCTCACCCAGTTTATAGGGAGATTGAATGACTCGGCCGCTGGGAGTGTGGTAACGTGCTATGGTAAGTCTGAGTTCCGATCCATCCCTTAGGGTAAAGGCCTGTTGAACAAGTCCTTTACCAAAAGAACGTCTTCCCACTACCACTCCCCTGTCCCAGTCCTGGATGGCCCCGGCCACAATTTCACTGGCCGATGCAGAACCTTCGTCAATCATAATCACAACAGGGATTTCGGTAAAAAACCCGTTTCCTGTTGCCTTGATATCCTGACGAGGCATGTTGGCTCCTTCGGTATACAGGATCAGCTGATCCTTTTGTAAAAATTGCTCGGCAAGGAAGAGGGCCGCTCCCAACATTCCGCCGCTGTTTCCGCACAAATCAATAATAAGCCCGCGGGGCTTTTCGCTCAGATCGCGAAAGGCATTAATAAATTCTTCCTGTGTAGTGAGCGCGAATTTATTCAGTTTAATATACATTACTCCCGGAGCAGCCATATAGGATGCATCTATGCTGGTAATGGGGATCTTATCCCGGACTACCTCGAAATACAGGGGTTCCGGTTCACCCGGACGGATCACTTTCAGTGCCACACGGGTACCTTTGGGTCCGCGGAGCAGACTGTACACTTTCTGGTTATTCAGGTCGGGATTGCATATATCCTCACCGTCAACAGCGACAATACGGTCATCGGCACGAACACCAACCTTTTCGGAAGGAGCTCCGGCTACGGGCTGCGCTACTACCAGTGTGTCGCGAATGATGGTAAATTCAATGCCAATACCTTCAAAATTTCCCTCAAATGGCTCGTTTATAGCTTTAACGTCTTTCTCCGGAATAAAAGCGGAATGCGGATCGAGCCGCTCGACCATACGTTCCAGCAGATCGTCAACAAAAGCATTGGAATCTAATGTGTCGAGGTAATATTCACGTATATAAAACAATGCCTGCCCTATTTTATTAATCTGGCCGTTCAGGTCGTCGACAGACGACTGCGCGCTCAATACTGACCTATGGGACAGTGTGACCAGGCATCCCAAAGCAATGACAGACAAAAAGATTAATTTTTTCATATTCTGCAAAAATAGTAATTATTACTCCGCTTGTTACATCTTTTTTTCTTTTGAAGCGTAATATAGTAAATGCATTTACTATATTTGCATTTACTATAACTGCTTTTACATTTTTCACCTTAACACAAACCAAAATGAAAAAACTACTGTATGTTTCCGTTCTAATATTTTTTTGTTTTGCAGGACAGCGTATTTACGGGCAGGATACAAATATTGAGCCCCGCATATCCAAACTGGAAGGTTTTGTAGCCAAACTTCCTTCCATATCGGGATTTGTAAACCTCCGTTATCAGTACGAAGAAAACGCCAACGGATTTGATATCCGGCGCGCCCGTCTGGATTTCAAAGGCAACCTGGCCAAATGGATGGATTATCGCCTGCAGGTGGATTTTGCCTCCTCTCCAAAGATCATAGATGCTTTCATCCGCTTTAAGATCAATCCTATGTTCAATGTTCAGGTTGGACAGTTCAAATATGCTTTTTCTCTGGAAAACCCATACTCGCCTCTGAACGTCGAGACCATTGAAAACTCACAGGTAATCAGCTATTTGTCGGGATATAACGACGCCTCGGGCGTTAAGGCCACTGGTCGTGATTTCGGGATCTCTTTCTATGGAGGTTTCTTCCAGATGGATGGCTATAACCTCATCGATTACACAATAGGATTGTATAACGGCACGGGCATTAATGCAAAGGATGACAATAAGCACAAAGACTTCACGGGGAGAATTGATATTCATCCCATAAAGGCCATTACCCTCTCGGGATCATACTACAACGGGAAACTGGGAACCGACGGATCACTTCAGCCGCGTGAACGCTGGAGCGTCGGTATACGTTACGACGACAGTAAAGCGCTTCTGCGCTCTGAATACATTAAAGGCAAAACATTTGACTTTGTGAGCGACGGGTTTTATGTACTGGCCGGCTATAAATTCTGTGATAAAATTATGCCTCTTTTTAAATACGATTATTTGCACAAAGATCTAAGCAAAGAAGATTCAAAGCAGACTAATTATGTCATAGGTGTGGATTACTGGCCTTACAAAAACTTTCGTCTACAGCTTAATTATACTTACCGGACTTTTAGTGACACCGCAAAAAACAGCGGATTACTCGGCCTGATGTTTACAGCTCGTTTCTAAAACATAAAATATATATATAATGGAAAAAACTAAAAAACACTGGTGGTCGCAACTCTATACAGAAGACTGGATTATCGTTTTTGCCGCTGCCATCATCCTGGTGCTGGCCATTCTGGTACCATCCGTTATGCCCAAAATGCCAAAAACTCTGGCAGAATCAAAATCCTGGCTCGACGCCGGTTATATGTTCCTCTTCCTGCTGGCGGTGACCTACCTGACTTCTTTCGTGCTGCGCAAGCCGGTTAAAGGTGTATTCCTGTCCTTTTTGACAATTTATATTCTTGCCCTGCTTTCCAATGTGGTTGCCTCCATACCTGCGGTGAAAGAGACAGGATTGGAATCGGTGTTTTTTGCCGTTATTTTTGGGCTGCTCATCAGCAATCTGTTTGGGATCCCAAAATGGCTTAAACCGGCCATACAAAGTGAGTTCTACATTAAGATAGGGATCATTACTCTCGGATCCACCATTCTTTTTGGAGAAGTAATGAAAGCAGGCGCTTACGGCCTCGCACAGGCGCTGGTTGTCGTTCTCGTCGTATGGAATTTTGCTTTCTGGGTAGCTCGTAAAATGAAAGTAGACGGCGAGATGGCCACCATGCTGGCCAGCGGCGTATCTATCTGCGGCGTTTCGGCTGCCATTGCCACCTGTGGTGTGATCAAGGGAGACAATAAGAAATTGTCTACAGTCATCTCACTTGTACTTGTGATCGCCATCCCTATGATGTACCTGCTTCCCTGGCTTTCCAGGCTCATGGGCCTTACCCCCGATGTGGCCGGAGCCTGGCTTGGCGGTACTATTGATACGACCGGTGCCGTTGCCGCTGCCGGTACGTTACTGGGAGAAGAAGCAGCCCAAACAGCTATCATTGTAAAATCTTCCCAAAATGTACTGTTGGGCATTGCCGCGTTCCTGATTGCCCTTTACTGGACCTATAAAGGAAAAGAAGGCCAGGAAAAGCCCACAGTGCGCGTAATCTGGGATCGTTTCCCAAAATTTGTCGTTGGCTTTATTCTTGCCTCGCTGGTGTTCAGCATTTTCTTTGACATCGAGGGGGCCAAAGTCATTGGCAAAGTCACCAAAGGATTCAGCAACACTCTCTTCAGCATTGCTTTCGTATGCATAGGCCTTGAAACCCGTTTCAAAGAGATTTTCTCAAAAGAGAACCGCCAGCCCCTGAAAGCATTCCTTACCGCACAAACGTTCAATATTGTGATAACGCTTTTTGTAGCCTGGATTCTGTTTGGAGTACTGAAACCTATGTTATAGCCGAACGGGGAACGGAGAATACGGAACCTTCGTAGCCGGCCTCCGTTGCCGGAAAGATCGCGCGAGCCTCGGCCAGAAAGGCCGGGGTTTCTTTATACCTGGACGAGAAGTGGCCTATAACCAACTTGTGCGCTCCCGACTCCAATGCACAGCGGGCCGCATCGGCAGCAGTACTGTGAAGGTATTTTTCTGCGGAACATTTATCCTGCTCCAGAAAGGTGGCTTCATGAAAAAGGATATCGACGCCGTTAATCCATGCAGGCAAATCCGCAACGGGGGCAGTGTCGGTACAATACGCCACGGAACGCGGTTCACTCCTGCGAACTTTCTTTTCCCTGAACAAATAACCGTAGGCAGGAACGCTGTGATGTAACGGGAGGGAATAAACACCGGCTGTAGGTCCGTCTAGAAGCAAAGCGGGCCGGTCGCCGGATACTAGATGATGTGTAACCGGAAAGGAAGACGGGCCGTTAACAAAGCGGGAAAAATAGAATTCCAGCATCTTTTCAAACCCCCCGGGTGCAAAGATATGCACCGGTGCGGTTCGCTCCAGCAGGTGCATGGAGGAAAGCAGTCCGAATATCCCAAAGACGTGATCGCCGTGCAGATGCGTCAGGAAAATATTATCTATGGCACCGAGTGAAATGCCCAGCTGGCGGAGTCTTAACTGCGTACCTTCACCGCAGTCAAGTAAAAACAACCGCCCACGTACATTCAGTACGTGAGCGGTAAAATAACTCTCCTTTAACGGGAGCGCAGCAGCAGAACCAAGACTAGTCAGCGTCAGCGGCATTTTGTTCCATTTCCGATTTAAGGGCAGCCAATTCGGAAATATCACCCAACGTAGTCTTTTCCAGGTTGGCTTTCAGTTTTTTAACAGCTTTCTGAGTAGTTTCGGCTTCCGTTTCGGGTTTAGCCTTTTCTACGGTCTCTTTCTTCGCGTCCTGTTCCCAGGTACGGGTATGAGAGATGTTTATACGTTTAGTATTTTTGTTGAATTCCAATACCTTGAAAGGAAGTTTTTCTTCAAGCACTGCATTGCTTCCGTCTTCTTTCACCAGGTTCTTTTGGCTGACATAAGTTTCAATGCCGTAAGGAAGACTTACGGTAGCACCCTTGTCAACAAAATTAATGATGGTGCCTTCATGAACAGATCCGGCTGTAAATACCGTTTCAAATACTTCCCAGGGGTTTTCTTCCAATTGCTTATGTCCCAGACGAAGTCTGCGGTTTTCCTGATCCACCTCCAGAACAACCACTTCAAGGGTTTCACCAATGGACGTAAATTCTGCAGGATGTTTCACCTTTTTTGCCCAGGATAAGTCGCTGATATGCACCAGACCTTCCACTCCTTCTTCCAATTCAACAAAGATACCGAAGTTGGTAAAGTTACGAACAACGGCCGTATGCTTGGAATCTACAGGATATTTCTCGGCAATGGAGGACCAGGGATCGGGTTTAAGTTGCTTAATGCCCAGGGACATTTTGCGTTCTTCTTTATCAAGTGTAAGTACAACGGCATCTACTTCCTGTCCTACCTTGAGAAAATCCTGAGCGCTGCGCAGGTGCGAAGACCAGGATATCTCGGTTACGTGAATAAGACCTTCCACACCGGGCTGAACTTCCACAAATGCTCCGTAATCTGCAATGACAACCACACGGCCCCTTACCACTGTGCCTACCTTTATCTCATCGCCAAGAGCTTCCCAGGGATGAGGGGTAAGTTGTTTAAGACCTAAAGCAATCCGTTTCTTTGTATCGTCAAAGTCAAGGATAACTACATTGATCTTCTGGTCCAGCTGCACGATTTCTTCTGGGTGATTAATACGTCCCCAGGACAGGTCGGTGATATGAATAAGTCCGTCAACACCGCCCAGGTCAACAAACACACCGTATGAAGTAATGTTCTTGACAGTGCCTTCCAGAACCTGGCCTTTTTCGAGTTTGCCAATAATGTCGGCCTTTTGTGCTTCCAGTTCGGCCTCAATCAGAGCCTTGTGAGAAACCACTACGTTGCGGTATTCGTGGTTGATCTTGACAATCTTGAATTCCATTGTCTTGTCCACAAAAATATCGTAATCGCGGATAGGTTTGACATCTATCTGCGATCCGGGCAGGAAGGCTTCAATCCCGAAGACATCGACGATCATACCGCCTTTCGTACGGCATTTAATATAGCCTTTCACGATCTCATCCTTATTGAATGCATCATTCACACGATCCCATGAACGCATGGAACGAGCTTTCTTATGAGATAACAGTAATTGTCCCTTTTTGTCTTCGGCCGTCTCTACATATACATCTACTTTGTCTCCCACAGCCAGTTCGGGATTATAACGGAATTCATTGATTGAAAGAACACCTTCACTCTTGAACCCGATATTGACAATAACTTCGCGTTTGTTCAGAGCAACAACAGTTCCTTCAACTATTTCGTTCTCGATCACTTTGTTAAGTGTCTGAACGTATTGGTCTTCAATGACACTTTTATCTGTGTCATAAACTGCATCTTTTTCAAAAGCATCCCAGTCGAATTTATCTACGGGGACAGATGCATTACTTTTTCTTTGCTTCGGCTGATCGTCTACCCCGGAGAGATCCTCTGCGTAAGCGTCAACACTTTCTTTTTTTTGTGAAATTACTTCAATTTCGGGATCATGAACGTCGTTCAGATCGTTTTTGTGGGACAGTTCTTTTTCTTTTGCCATTTTAATAATTCTGAATAAGATAAGGCTGTTAGACTTTATTTATAAACCGACTTGTCGGGGGGTGCAAAAGTAAATGATATTTTTTAATTATCAAAAGAATGTAACTTTACATATACAAATCTAGTTTCTATTTCAATGATAAAATCTGAATCCGGGGTAAAATCATTCCCCAAAAATTACTGGACCGCGATCGTAATGGAATTTTTTGAGCGCGGTGCCTACTACGGAGTATTATCCATCCTGTCTGTTTATCTGGTACTGTCCCGTGAAGAAGGCGGGCTGGCTTTTTCCCGGGAGGCTGCAGGCGCCATCATGGGGACTATTCCTCCCCTCCTCTACTTCCTTCCTATGTTTGCGGGAGCCTTTGCCGACCGGTTTGGTTTCCGCAAAGTGCTTATGTTAGCTTTTACGTTCCTGTCGGTCGGTTATTTTCTTACCGGATTCATGGAATCATACGGAATGGTGTTCGCATCACTTATTATCATGGCTATAGGAGCCGGACTTTTTAAGCCGGTTATTTCAGGGACCATAGCGCATAGTACAACCGAGAAGAACTCCACCCTTGGTTTCGGTATCTTCTACTGGGCCATCAACCTGGGGGCTTTTTTATTTCCTCTTATCCTGGTTCCCATACTCAAGAAACAATCGTACGGTTATGTATTCTGGATGGCGGCAGCAGCCGGAGTGATCCTTTTGCTCATCAACATATTTGTTTACAGAGAGCCACAACATAAAAAATCCGATCTTTCTGTAGGAAAAGTATTTAAGGAAATGGCCCTGGTGTTCCGGGACTGGAAATTCATTACCATGATCCTTATATATTCAGGTTTCTGGATTATGTATTTTCAAATGTACGGAACCGTTCTCTGGTATGTTAACGAATATATGGATATGACACCTTTCAATAACGCAGTAAATTCTTTCCTGAGCCTGTTCACCTCGACTCCCACGCAATGGGCTTTCGACGTGGAACACGTTACGGTACTGAATGCCGGGGTGATCATCCTTCTTCAGCTCATTGTGTCCAAACTGGTAAGCAAGACCAAAGCACTTCCCACTATTATTACAGGTATAGGTTTCGGTACCCTGGGTATGGCCATTCTGGCCCTGTCGGGACATGCCTGGGTCTTTATTACAGGATGTGTTGTCTTTACTTTGGGTGAAATGACCGCTCATCCCAAATTCAATTCATTTGTTGGTCTTATTGCTCCTCCCGATAAAAAAGCCCTGTATATGGGTTACTCGTTCTTCTGTAGTGTGATAGGCAGCTTTGTCGGCGGCTTCATTGGCGCTCCCCTTTATAATCATTTTGTTGACAAAATGAACAATCCGTCTGCTTTGTGGTTAATATTCAGCTGCATCGGCCTTACCAGCATGATTGGACTCGCATTGTTCAACCGTCTTGTAATTAAAAAAACAAATTCACCATCATGAACATTACAGAACGATTAGCCGCACTCCGTTCACTTATGGATCGCTACCAATGGGATGCCGTTATCATTTCCGGTACGGATCCCCATGGAAGCGAATACCTTCCCGAGCGGTGGCAGCAAAGAAAATGGATCTCGGGATTCACTGGGTCCTACGGTACCGTTGTGGTTACACGTGACCATGCCGGATTATGGACAGATACACGTTATTTCATTCAGGTAAAAAAAGAACTGGATGGAACCGGCATTGAACTGCATAAACTTCGTGTACCCGATGCCGTAAATTATCCCGAATGGCTTGCCTCTGTATTGGATGCCGGTTCGGTAACGGGTATTGACGGTCTTTGTATGAGCGTCAATGACGTACGTCACCTGGAATCGCTCCTGGCTAAGAAAGGCTGCCGTATAGACAACAGACCTTCCTTTCTGGATGAAATATGGAAAGACCGTCCCGGATTGCCGTCGAACCCTCTTTTCATGCTTGCCCCTGTTTACAGCGGACGAACCACGGAGCAGAAGCTCGAATGGCTGCGTAAGGACATGAAAAGTACGGGAGCTGATTACTTCCTCATGAACAGCCTGGACCAGATCGCCTGGTTATTCAATATCAGGTGCCACGACATACCGTATAATCCGGTGGCCATTTCCTACGCCCTTATTGGAAGCGAAAGTGCAATTCTCTTTATTTCTCAGGAAAAGGTAGGAAAAACCGTTAAAGAAAATTTAAATGTCCAGGGGATTTCCATTGCTCCCTATGAAAGCATTTTCCGCGCATTGGAAGCACTTCCCGGGGACAGCACCATGATGTTGGACGGGAACACACTCAACTATGCCCTTTTCAGCCACGTACAGCAACTGCCGGGCAAAAGTCTGGTTGACAGGCCATCACCTGTAGCACTGGAAAAAGCACTGAAAAATCCCGTAGAAATTGAAGGATACCGGAAAGCCTATCTGAACGATGGCATAGCCCTTACGCGTTTCTTTATCTGGCTTGAACAAATGCTTGCCATGGGCACACCCGTTTCCGAACTCGATGCCGAAAACAAACTCTCGGCTTTGAGAGGAGAGGCCGAAGGGGCTATGGGGGACGGATTTCATTATACTTCGGCTTACGGAAAAAACGCAGCACTCCCTCACTACTCTGCCTCACCGGCACAGTTCAGTATGCTGGAACCCAAAGGTTTTTACCTTATTGATTCGGGGGGTCATTATTTGTACGGGACCACAGACATTACCCGTACCGTACCACTGGGACCGCTCACTCCTATGGAAAAAGAAGATTATACACTCGTTCTTAAGGGGATGATTGCCCTGAGTACGGCCGTATTTATGAAAGGTACCACCGGCACTCATCTGGATATCCTTCCCCGTATGCCCTTGTGGAAAGGGTTGCGTAATTACGGACACGGGACAGGACACGGGATTGGGCATTACCTTTGCGTACACGAAGGGCCCCAGGATATCAGGCTCACTTTCAGGGATCAAACTATTGTCCCGGGAATGGTTACTTCCAACGAACCCGGTATGTACCGCGAAGGAGAGCACGGGGTCAGACACGAAAACGT
>ERZ1645192.27-NODE-27-length-84308-cov-22.704687_pt1 | contig 84308 bp, 69 predicted proteins | sample MGYA00575354_ERZ1645192 | MGnify/ENA primary metagenome ERZ1645192 (study PRJEB40844, sample SAMN11349763) | freshwater sediment metagenome | isolation source: river sediment | host: Sediment | place: India: Faizupur Khadar , New Delhi | collected 2017-02-21 ... | reverse complement strand
AGGACATCGAAAAAGACTTTGCGACCGCCCTGGAGGGTATCCGCAAATTGCCCGATGACTCGCGCCTGGCTGTGATGGTAGCCTACAGGTACTACACCCGGCTACTGAAAAATATCAAAAAAACACCCGCTCAGGAACTCATGAAACGTCGTATCCGCGTATCCGACAGCAAGAAAGTGATGCTCCTCGTTACCTCGGTCATCAAACACAAATTAAACCTGGAATAATGGAAAGAGAAAACATGGTGCAACTCGTTGACGAGCAAGACAATCCCACGGGACTGATGGAAAAAATGGCCGCACATCGCGACCCTCATCTGCACAGGGCTATTTCTGTTTTCATTCTGAATAGCAGCGGCGAATGGCTCCTGCATCAGCGTTCGTCTCACAAGTATCACTCGCGTGAACTTTGGAGCAATGCCTGCTGCACCCATCCGTATGAGGGCGAAAGCTATCCGGAAGCTGCCGCCAGACGTCTGCAGCACGAAATGGGAATGAACTGCCCGCTTACTCCGATGTTCAGTTTCATCTACAAAGCCCAGATAGACGACGAACTGACTGAATATGAATACGATCAGGTGTTTGCAGCCGTCACAGACGACCTCCCTCAGCTCAACGAAGAGGAGGTAAAAGACTGGAAGTACATCCGTTTCGACGATTTGAAGCTGGATGTGGAAAATCACCCGGAAAAATACTCTGCATGGTTCAAAATCATATATCTGAGGGTTCACAGTGAATTAAACGGACTAATTTTTCCTAAAAATACATAGCCATGGTACTTAATATTCTTATGCTGCTCATCGGTTTCTCAATGATGGAATTTGTGGCCTGGTCCAATCATAAGTATGTGATGCACGGTTTTCTGTGGCGCTGGCACAAAGATCACCATGTGCGCGACCGGCAAAAGGTTACCCAATCCGAGCTGGCAAAAACCGAAGCCAACCGCTTCGAGAAAAACGACCTGTTTTTCATTGTTTACGCCACTCCGGCTATTGTACTTATGGTCATCGGCATTGCACTGCAGTTGATGCCTGCGCTGTTTCTGAGCATCGGAATCACCCTGTACGGAATGATTTATTTTCTGATTCACGATGTGGCTATTCATCAGCGCCTGAACATCCCTTTTCTTATACACTCCAGAAATAAATACCTGCAAGCCATTATCCGGGCTCACGTAGCACATCACCGACCAAAAAAGAAAACCGATTTTTACAACTACGGATTGCTCATCTTTCCGAAAAAATTCTGGAACGAATAAGCTATGGGATTCTATCTGACAATATTGCTGCTCTCGTTTTCCATTCCTTTTCTGCTCAGTTTTGACCGGAAACTGCACTTCTTCACGCAGTGGAAACAGGCCATACCTGCCATTCTGATAGTTGCAGTGGCTTTTATCCTGATGGATATGCTCTACACACATCTGGGAGTTTGGGGTTTTAATCCGGATTATTATTTGGGCTTCCAGATTTTCAATTTACCACTGGAGGAGGTATTATTCTTTATCCTGATACCCTATGCCTGCGTTTTTTTGCACGAAGTGCTGAAGCTTTATTTCCCGAAAATTCATTTGAGAAAAAAACTCAGCAACCGGGTATCCGTCATTCTGCTGGTTATCAGCATTATCCTGCTGGTGTTCGCTTTTCCTAAACTCTATTCGGTTTACAGCCTCGGGCTGGTGGTGGTGGCTGCGTTGCTGGCCATTTTTTTCGACAGGGAAAACGAAATGGGCTACTTTTATTTCAGTTTTTTGGTAATGCTTATCCCGTTTGTGATAGTCAACGGCTTCCTGACTGGATCATTTGCCGGCAACGAAGTGGTGTGGTATGATAATTCCGAAAACTCCTCGCTGCGGCTGCTCACCATTCCGGTGGAAGATTTCGGATACGGATTCGGGATGTTGTATTTTGTAGTATGGATTAAAAAACGGTTGGAAATTGGAAAAATCTGGTAAATATTCGATTCGGGATTGGGTGGTAACAGGTGCTCTGGCCATTTTCTACACCGTAGGATTCATCGGCTTCGAAATGCCGCGTACGCACTCACTTTTTGTGAAACTCACACCGCTGGCGCTAATGCTTTCCGTTTTGGTGCTGATTAAATACGACAAGGGTGAGGCATGCAGAAAAATGTTGCTGTATCTTGCGTTTGTTTTTGCCGGAGGATTTTTTATCGAGGTAGTTGGTGTAAACACCGGGCTTATTTTTGGTCATTACAACTATGGTGAAGGTCTGAGTATCAAACTGTTTGATACACCGCTGATGATCGGGCTCAACTGGGCTTTGATGGTTTATCTTTCAGCGGCAGTGGTCTTGTCGTTTCGCCGCAATTTTCTATACCAGGTGCTGCTCTCTTCCGCCATTATGGTGGCCTACGATGTAATCATGGAGCAGGTAGCTCCCAAAATGGACATGTGGAACTGGGCGGGTGAGACCATTCCCCTGCAGAATTACCTGCTTTGGGCAACCATTGCAGTCGTATTTCATGCTGTCAGGTATTTCATTCGGCTGGAAGTGAAAAACAGGATGGCGTTGCCTATTCTGATAATCCAAAGTATATTTTTTCTGTTAATCTGGCTGATATAACATGCTGAAATCCAGGCATCACTTCATAGTTTATCCGTTTTTTCAGCACTATACGCGGTATTTGCTCAGAACGCGGTATCATACGGTTTCCATCGAAAATCATTTCGCCGACAATGGAAACGCGGTGCTGCTGATAGGCAATCATGTGGGCTGGTGGGACGGGTTTTGGGCCATGTATCTGAATCTGAAAGTACTGAAGCGCAAGTTTCACTTTATGATGCTGGAAGAGCAGCTGATGAGGTATCGTTTTTTCAACTATACGGGTGCATTTTCGGTGGATAAGGGAAGCCGGTCGGTGGTGGAAAGCATCCGTTACGCATCTGACCTGCTCAATGACAGCAAAAACATGCTTCTGATGTATCCACAGGGAAGACTTCACTCGATGTACGAACATCATTTTCAGTTTGAAAAAGGGATAGAAAGGATGCTGAAAAACAGAGAACGAAAAGTTCAGGTGTTTTTTTCGGCCAACCTGGTGGATTGTTTTACCGAACCGAAACCTTCGCTGTCCATTTACACAGAAAATTATGAAGGAGCATTCACAGTAGAGGCTCTGGAGCACGCATACAACGATTTTTATGCTCGCTGTCTTGAAAAGCAATTTGCAAAAGCGGAAAATAAAGATTAAACAAAATATTATTCTCAAACATTGATATACATACTTTACATCCTGGTTGGTTTTGCTGCCGTACAATTTGTAGTGGCACTGTCGAATCTGCTTTTTCAGGAAAAACTTTCCGAAAAGGGATTGCCGCAGACCGGTGTGGAGAGAAATGACGTATCGGTCCTGATTCCGGTCCGAAACGAGGAAAAGAACATCGGCAGTCTGCTGAGTGATTTGTTGCAGGCAGGCGACAATTTTCGGGAAATCATCGTGTTCGACGATGAATCGACCGACCGGACTGCTGAAGTGATCCTAACAGTAGCTTCCGCCGACAGCCGGGTTCGCCTGCTCACGTCCGCCGGCCTGCCGGAAGGATGGCTGGGCAAAAACCACGCCTGCCACCGGCTGGCGCTGGAGGCTCAGGGAGAATTCTTTCTTTTTTTGGATGCCGATGTGCGGATAAGTAAAGGGCTGATAGACAAAATGGTAAACTACGTGAAGAAAAAGAAACTGGATCTGCTGAGCATCTTTCCGACTCAGGAAATGACGGGCTGGCAGGAAAAAATCACGGTTCCGAACATGCACTACATTCTCCTGAGTCTGCTCCCGCTTCCGCTGGTGCGGTTGGCCCCGTTTTCGTCGCTGGCAGCCGCCAACGGACAGTGCATGCTTTTTCGCTCCGAAACGTACAGAGAAATGATGCTTCACGAAAAATTCCGGAAAAGCAGAGCCGAAGACATAGAAATAGCCCGCTATCTGAAAACTCAGAAACGTAAAGTGAGCTGCATCACCGGCGTGGCTGAAATTCAGTGCCGGATGTATCACAATCTGGGTGAAGCCGTTTCCGGTTTCGCGAAAAACGTGACGTTTTTTTTTGGAAATTCCTACGTTTTGGCGACACTTTTCTGGCTGGTTACCACACTGGGCATTCTGCCGGTACTCATAGCCGGAAGCACAAAAATACTGACGACCTATTTGCTGCTGGTTGTGCTCACCCGCGTGTTTGTTTCACTGGCAGCAGGGCAGTCGGTTCTGCAGAATTTACTGCTGCTCATCCCGCAGCAATGGATGCTGGGAGCATTTATTTATCAGTCGGCAGTGAATAAAACAAAAAAACAGTTCAGATGGAAAGAGAGAACCATATAATTGAAAAGCCTGAAATAGCGGTATTTTGGTTCCGGCGCGATCTGCGTGTGGACGATAATCATGCGCTTTACAACGCTCTGATTTCGGGCAATCCGGTTTTGCCTGTTTTCATTTTCGATACTGAAATACTGAGTCAGCTGGAAGAGAAATCCGACCGTCGGGTGAATTTTATTTTCCAGACACTGGAAGCGATAAACCGGGAATTTCAACACAACTATCAGTCGGGTATTCAGTTTTATTACGGCTCACCCGAAGAGGTGTTTTTGGAAATAATAAACAGCTATCATGTAAAATCTGTTTTCTGCAACGAAGATTACGAACCGTACGCCATCCGCCGGGATGAGAAAGTGAAAGCTGTTTTGAATGAAAATGCCGTTTCGTTCCATTCGTTCAAAGATCAGGTCGTTTTTCACAAGGATGAAATTGTGAAAAAGGACGGAACTCCATACACCGTTTACACTCCGTTTTCCAATGTCTGGTTAAGTCTTTTTCATGAGAACGAAACAGCGCATTACCCATCGGAAAAACACCTGGATAAGCTGCTGCAATTCACTCCGGTAAATTTCAGTATCGAAAGAACCGGTTTTATCGAAACTGAATCGGCCATTGCCGGGGCTGAAATTAACGAAGAGGTGATTCGCAATTATGAGAAAACCCGAAATTTTCCCTACCTCACTCACGGCGTTTCGGCCATGAGTGTTCACCTGCGCTTCGGTACAGTGAGCATCCGCAAACTGGCTCTTCAGACAGCCCCGTTGAGCGAAGTGTATCTGAAGGAGTTGATCTGGCGGGAATTTTTCATGCAAATACTGTATCATTTTCCGCGCGTGATGAACCATTCATTCAAAGAAAAGTACGACAATATAAGCTGGGAACTGAACGAAGAGCATTTCGGGAGATGGTGCGAGGGCAAAACCGGCTATCCGATAGTGGATGCCGGGATGCGGGAACTGAACAGCACCGGCGTGATGCACAACCGTGTTCGCATGATTACAGCCAGTTTTCTGACCAAACACTTGCTCATAGACTGGCGCTGGGGTGAAGCTTATTTTGCCAACAAACTGCTGGACTACGACCTGGCAGCCAACAACGGCAACTGGCAGTGGGTAGCGGGCTGCGGATGCGATGCTGCACCATATTTCCGCATTTTCAATCCGGCCGAACAACAGAAGAAATTTGACCCCGAAATGAACTATGTGAAAAAATGGATTCCGGAATACGGCACCAAACATTATCCCGATCCGATTGTGGAACACACTTTTGCCCGAAACCGGGTGCTCGAACGTTTCAAAAAAGCACTTGAAATCAAACAAAACTATTGAAAAAAACCATAAGCAAATGAAAATACGTTTGACTCTCTTTTTTTTACTAATTACGTTTGGGTACACCAGTGCTGCCTCCACCGAGCAAACTGCGATTTACAATGCTTACACAAGCAGCAACATGACTTTGTGGAAAAAAACGATGGACTCCATGCACGATCAGGCTGGCAAAACGAATGAAAATGAGCTGGAACTGCTCAACTACGAATACGGTTATATCGGCTGGTGTATTGGCAACAAAAAAACCGCTGAAGCCCGAAAATACATAGATAGAGGGCAGCAGCGAATAGAAAAACTGATGCAGAAAAAATTCAAGGTAAGCATGCTGCATGCTTATAAATCGGCCTTTTACGGCTTTGAAATAGGTCTGAATAAAGCAAAAGCACCGTTCTGGGGAAGAAAAAGCATCGACGAAGCCAAACGGGCAGTAGCCACCGATGCCAATAATCCTTTTGGCTACATTCAGCTCGGTAATATTGAATTTTATATGCCGGCAGTTTTCGGCGGCTCCAAAAAGAAAGCGCTCGAGTACTACCTGAAAGCAGAAAAACTCATGACCGTAGGCGATGTGAAAAACGACTGGAACTACCTGAGCACGCTTACACTCATAGCCGGCGCTTACGAAGAACTCGGCAATTATGAAAAAGCAGAAACGTATTACCTCAAAATATTAAGTATATCACCGCAGTTTACCTGGGTAAAAAATAATTTGTATCCTAAATTTCTTTCTAAAAAATCAAAAAAATGAACAAAAAAGTAATTATTGTAGGTGCCGGTTTGGGCGGACTGGCGAGCGGTTTGCTCCTTTCCAAAAAAGGATTTGAAGTAGAAATACTGGAAATGAATTCCCAGGCCGGAGGCAGACTTAATCAGGTGCAGGCAGATGGATTCACATTTGATTCCGGACCCAGTTTTTTCAGTATGTCCTATATTTTCAAGGAATTTATGGATAAATGCGGGGTAGAAATGCCGTTCAAATTTGTGGAACTCGATCCGTTGTATTCCGTCAATTTCAGAGGAAGCGATAAAACATTTCATCTGTATAAGGACATTAAAAAACTAGCCGCACAGTTTGAAGGTATTGAACCCGACTTTGAACAAAAAATGGAGCGATACCTGAAAAAATCCGGTGCACTCTTTCACGATACAGTTGATTTGGTGATTAAAAACAACTTTGACAATAAGCTGGATTACATTACCACGCTGATGCGTGTAAATCCGGTTCATCTTCCAGTACTTTTTGAGTCTTTTTACGGCCATGTGAAGAAATATTTCCAGTCCAAAGAAGCCCGGCAAATAGTATCGCTGGTGGCATTTTTTCTGGGCAGAACGCCTTTTGACACCATGGGAATTTACAGCCTGCTCTCCTACACCGAATTCCGGCACGACGGGTACTACAACGTGGAAGGCGGCATGTACAACGTGGTGAAAGGGATAGTGAAAGAACTTGAAAAACAAAACGTGAGAATCCGGTACTCAACCGAAATAGTGGATGTGCAGTCGGATGGAGACAAGGTAAAAAAGCTGACTGACAAAAATGGAAATACCTACGAAGCAGATACTTTTCTGATAAATGCCGATGCTGCATTATTCAGAAATCAAATACTGAAACGCCCGAAATTTTCAGACAAAAAACTGGCCAAGATGGAGTGGACTATGGGATACCTCACTTTTTACGTTGGGATAAAACGAAAATTGCCGCAGGTAAATCACCACAATTACTACCTGGGCGGCAACTACGAGGAGTACGCCAACAACGTGCTGAAAAACCCCGACACTCTCCAAAAGCCCTACTATTACGTGAATGTGGTATCGAAACACAACGCCGAATGTGCCCCTGAGGGATGCGAAAGCTTGTTTTTTGTATGCCCTGTACCCAATATGCAATACAAACCCAACTGGGATGACCGCGAGGAAATAGTGAACAGCATTTTAACTGATTTCTCCGAACGTATTGGCGTGGATATACTTCCGGATATTATCACAAAAACCATTTACACCCCCAAAGAATGGAAAGAGTGGATGAATTTGTATCAGGGAAGCGGACTCGGATTGTCGCACAAAATGAGCCAGATAGGCGGTCTGCGTCCTGCCAACTTCGACGAAAAGTTCAAAAATATGTTCTACGTAGGTGCATCCACCGTGCCCGGAGCCGGACTTCCGATGGCGATTATCAGCGCCGACCTGGCATGCCAACGAATAATAAAACAGGCAAAATCTGCCGAAAAATAATTTTTTGTAGTAATTTTGTTTCATCATTCAGAAAAAAAGGAAACTACAACAATGAAAAAAAATATCGCCATCGTTGCCGGAGGAAACTCATCCGAAGTACACGTTTCGCTCCGGAGTGCGGCCGGAATCAAATCGTTCATTGATGCCGAAAAGTACAACTGCTTCATCGTGACCATTGTAGGGCAAGTGTGGCAGGTGGAATTGTCGGAATCGGAGAAATACCCCATCGACAGGAATGATTTCAGTTTCACGGTCGGGAGCAAAAAAACGGTATTCGATTTTGCTTACATCACCATTCACGGCACTCCGGGCGAAAACGGCATCCTGCAGGGATATTTCGAGTTGCTCAATATACCCTACTCTACCTGCAATGTCCTGGTATCGGCACTTACTTTCAATAAATTCACCTGCAACCAGTACCTCAAAGGATTTGGCATCCGCGTGGCAGAATCTGTTCTGCTGCGCAAGGCGAGCAGCATATCCGATGAAGAAGTAATTGAGAAAATCGGTTTACCCTGCTTCATCAAACCCAACGTGGGCGGAAGCAGCTTCGGGGTAACGAAAGTGAAGGAAAAAACTGACATTCAACCCGCAATTGAAAAAGCCTTTTCCGAAGGCGAGGAAGTGCTCATAGAGCAATTTGTGAGTGGTAATGAATTTACCTGCGGCATGTACAAAACCAAAACCAAAACAGTGGTTTTTCCTGTAACAGAAATTGTGACCAAAAATGAGTTTTTTGATTACGGCGCAAAATACAACCATGAATCGGAGGAAATTACACCGGCCCGCATTTCGGCAGCACTCACAGAGCGGATACAAACTCTGACCAATGCTATCTACGAAATTCTGGGCTGCAAAGGCATTATTCGCGTCGATTACATCATTACCGAAAACGAAGAAATCAACCTGCTGGAAGTGAACACAACACCCGGCATGACTACCACGAGTTTTATCCCGCAGCAAGTAAGCGCCGCCGGAATGGATATCAAAGAGGTGATGACCGATATTATTGAAAATGAGATGTAATATAAGGATCCGAATTGGCTTACGCCAAACGTTGTTTCCCCTGAAAGGGACTTTTTAGAATACTGATTAGTGACAAACAAATCAACTATTTAACTTTTCAACCAATACACCAACTATGTACACATTCAACGAGGTTTTAAGCATTGTCAACACAGAAATTGAACAAATCAACTGGAAACGGGTGCCGACCGGGCTTTACGAGCCGATTGAATACATACTCTCACTGGGCGGGAAAAGGCTTCGGCCGGCCATTACGCTGATGGCCTGCAATTTGTATTCGGATGAGATAATGAAAGCCCTGAAACCTTCAATCGGTCTGGAAATATTTCATAATTTCACCCTGCTGCACGACGACATCATGGACCGCGCTGACATGCGTCGCGGTAAACCGACCGTTCATAAAAAATGGAACGACAATACGGCGATACTATCGGGCGATGTGATGCAGATTGAGGCTTACAAGTGGATAGCATGTGCACCCGAATTTCTCCTGAAAAAAATCCTCGATATATTCTCCAAAACAGCCGCCGAAATCTGCGAAGGGCAGCAATTCGACATGGAATTTGAACAACAGAGCGATGTTACCATCGAACAATACATCGAAATGATACGACTGAAAACAGCGGTACTGATTGCAGCCGGATGCCAGATTGGAGCATTAATAGGCGGATCGGACGATGAAGATGCCGAAAATCTTTACGATTTCGGTAATAATATAGGTATTGCTTTTCAACTCAAGGATGATATGCTCGATGTGTACGGCAACGAAGCGAGTTTCGGAAAAAAAATAGGAGGAGACATACTCTGTAACAAAAAAACCTACTTGCTTATCAACGCCCTGAAACTGGCAGAAGGAAGAGAAAAAGAAGAACTTCACTACTGGATCGGGAAAAACGACTCCGAACATCAGCATGAAAAAATCAGAGCAGTAACTGAGATTTACAACCGGCTCGGGGTGAAGGAAGTCTGCCAAAAAGCCATGGTCCATTACTATAATCTGGCCATTTCGAGCATTGACAAAGTAAAAGTGCCCGAAGAACGGAAAGAAGAATTAAAAAAATTAGCACAAAAACTGATGTCAAGAGACGATTAAAATTCGTACTTTTGTAAAAAATACAATATTTATTAACTATCTCATCTCAATTTTTGCGATTAAAAATGCCCTACCGCCGCTTACCAAATACCGACCAGGCCAGACTCAGAGCCTTACGTACAGTTATTAAACAGGCGGGGCAGCAAAATTTCACTCAGCAGGTAGTCACTTTCAAGTCAATACGCGATGCCGAGAATTTTTTGCACGTATTCGAAAAACAACTTTTTCTGTACAAACAAACCCTCGAAAGCCAGATAAACGCCAACAAACAGTATCAGCACATACTCTACAACGCCCGAATGTATATTTCTCATTTTATTCAGGTTTTCAATCTGGCTGTAATCCGAGGCGATATCAAAAAAGAACATAAACTCATCTATCAACTTGATCCGGAAATCCACAATGTTCCTGATCTGACTACTGAGTCGGCATTACAGGAATGGGGACAGAAAATCATTGATGGTGAGAACGAACGAATACGCAACGGAGGGTCGCCCATCTACAATCCGACAATTGCCAAAGTGCAGGTTCATTTTGAAGTTTTCAAGGAGTACAAGTCCAGTCAAAAGCTGTATCAGGCCACTACCACCCGCAATTGGGAGGAACTCGTGAAACAACGTAAAAACGGTGATGCGATTATTCTGGACATCTGGAATCAGGTGGAAGAGTATTTCAGAAACGAAACTCCCTATAACAAGCTGAAAAAATGCGAGAAATTCGGACTGGTGTATTATTACCGCCGAAACGAGAAAGAACTGACTCCGGAAAACTGAAAATTCATTCGATTACCTGATTCGGACTGAATATCTTATTCATTTTCAGACTCCCCCACTTCACGGGAATTTTGTCCATCAGCTGAAAATCAAAACCAACTCCGAATACATGTATATTTTTGGCCGACAAGTAAGAGTCGTAATAGCCTCCACCACGCCCCAGCCTGTTTTTTTTCAGGTCGAAAGCTATTCCGGGAATAATTGCCAGTTCTGCCTTCCCCTTGTATGGCTCGGTTTTGGGTTCCGAATGTTCATCTGAATCTTCACTGTCCCGGGCAGCGGGCTCATCGAAAGCGATGAATTTTTTCACGGTCATGTTTTCCCCGTGTACCGAGGGTATCAGGATGGTTTTCTCCCGGCTCCACTTCTTGATAAACTCATGGGTAGGCAGCTCGGATGACGTTGACCAGTACACCAGAATTGTTTTGGCACTTAAAAATGTTCTTGTTCGTTCAATCTTTGAGAACACAATTTCGGCAGCGTTGTTTTTCTGATCATCGCTCAGCTGCTTTTTCAGTAAACTCATTTCATGGCGGATCTGTTTTTTCTGTTGCTTGATCCTTTCTTTACGATGCGAAAACAACTTCGATAAAATAGTCTTCATCGTGCAAAATACGGGGTAAGGTTAATACTCAAAAATCTACAGCTGGCCGGCATCCACGAGCGTAACTACCCGCTCTACAATACGATCCTTGTCGGAGGCATCGTATTCGCTCTTCAAATCGGAGCCGAAAAACCGCGCAATTGTATTCCAGAAAAAAGCCGGCATATTGCCTTTGTACGCTTTTATGATGTCGAACGTATTCATGTCGTGCTCTCTGTCAATCAGTTTGATAAGCATTTTGCCCTGATTGATAGTCAGATTCCGGAGTGGTTTTTCGTATTGCCGGAATATGCGTGACTGAAAGTCGCTGATGTGCTTCTTGCGGGCAGCATCGTTGGGCATATAATACAGTTCGCGGTTCAGATTCATAATTTCAATGGTAGCGAGCCGGGCATACGGCAATGCTTTCTTAACATCCCTCACGGTGCGCCAGTAAAACTTTTCCTGCCTGCCGCTTTTGAATACCAGCGGAGGATAAACATACAGAACGCGTAAATTATCGAGATAAATGGTATCGCCCTGCTCCACCACCATTTCCATCATGGCATACGAAGCCGGACGTGTACCGGGAACGGTCATATCGACATTAATCTGACCATAACTCCCTGAAGAAGTGAGAATTAAAGTCAGAAGGATTGCAAAGCGAAATATCTTTTTCATTTTGAAATAATCAGCGTCAAAGATAGTAAAACCTTAGACAAACCACAAGACAACCATATATATACAACAATAATTATTCCAACTTTTATTTTTTATTGCGGTGAAAAATTATAATTTATTTATTACTTTTGGAAAACATATTAGTTCTTCTTAGCCAGGATTGAAATTTAAGTATTGCTTTTTTACAAACATTTAGAATTCTCTCTATGAAACGTATCTGTTTAATCTTCTTTCTAACAGCCTGTTTATTACCCGTTTATGCACAAATATCTCCTGTAATACCTTCTTCGGTATCCGTTGCAGGGGCATCATCAGCGGTGATGAATGACTGGAGTGCTTTTCATAATCCTGCTGCACTTGCCCATGTAGATCGCACTGAAATTGCCGCTCAGTTTGAGAATCGTTTCATGATGAAAGAGTTGAGCACCAAAAGTGTGCAGGCAGGCTTTAACACCGGTCCGGTCAACGTAGGGCTGAGTTTCTCGTATCAGGGATATTCTGTTTACAATGAGATGATTGCAGGCCTGGGATTAGCCCGCAACTTCGGCGATAAGTTTTCGATGGGTGTTCAGTTCGACTACTATACAGCCTATTTCTCTGCATCGGACGAAAGCCGTTATCGTGGTGCAGTGCTGGCTCAGTTTGGAGTAGCTTCCACCATTCTACCGAAACTCACGGTCGGATTTAACACTTTCAATCCGTTTCAGACAAATATAAAAACCGAATTCAGCACACGTCGAATTCCTTCGGTTTTCAGTATCGGAACCAACTATGCATTCGCCGACAACCTGATCTGGCTCACACAAATAGATAAGGAAGCAAGCAGCAACTTCCGCTTTGCATCGGGTTTTGAATACACCATGATCCGGGAACTAACCGTAAAACTCGGAGCTTACGGAACCGATTACCTGATTCCCTGTCTGGGTTTCGGTATACATCTGGGCGGTTTTCATTTCCACCTGAACGGCGAACTGCACCCGCTGCTGGGACTGAATACAGTGGCTAATCTGAAATACCGGTTCTAATTACCTCAACATGAGATTTTTACTCAAAATATTGTTTGCGGTAGTTTTACTGCTCGTTGCGGGAAAACTGGAAGCACAGGAAGCGATTAAATCTGCCGAAGAAATCATTGCCGATATTTACGAACAGATTTCAGAAGAATCGGAAACAGAAATTGATTTCACTAATTTCTTCGACGATTTGATGGCATTGTCCGAAAATCCGATCAACCTCAACTCCACCAACAAGGAAGAACTGGATAAACTTCAATTTTTGTCGGATACGCAGGTTGACAACATCCTGTATTATCTCTACAAAAGCGCTCCGATGCAAACAATCTACGAGTTGCAGCTCATTGAAGGGCTTGATATGACCGACATCCGGCGGATGCTCCCTTTTGTGTCGCTGGGCGAATCGCAGGCCAGAAAACAACTGCTCAATCTGAACGAAATGCTGAGATACGGTAAAAACGAACTCTATTTCAGGCTCGATAAGGGGCTTGAAACGAAAGAAGGATACCGCTTTGTGCCCGAAGAAGAAAACGCAGCGGATGAAAACGAATCGCGAAAATATGTTGGCGACCCCTACTACAATCACCTGAAATACCGTTTCCGGTACAAAGACAGGGTTCAGTTTGGCGTTACGGCAGAGAAAGATGCGGGCGAACAATTCTGGGGCGAACACCACAAAGGATACGATTTTTTCTCCGCTCACCTCGAACTGAGAAATGTCGGCAAAATAAAAACACTGGTTTTGGGCGATTTCAGGGCTAATTTCGGGCAGGGACTGGTGATGCGTACGGATTTCTCCATGGGAAAATCGTCGTACGTGATGCAGGTAACGCCTAAAAGCAACGGACTAAAAAAGTTCAGTTCCACTTCCGAAACCGATTTTCTGAGAGGCGCCGGTGCCACTTTCCGATTCGGAAAAGTGGATGTAACTGCTTTCTACTCCAACCGCATAATCGACGGCGATACGCTCAACGGTCAGTTTTCGGGTATCAATGAAAGCGGATTGCACAGGACGCTGAGCGATTTACAAAAAAAGAACACCGTGAACCAGCAAATTGCCGGTGCAAACATCATTTATACACACAGCTGGTTTCAGGTGGGCACAACGGCAATATTCAACCACTTCAGTCAGAGCCTTCAACTGCGGGATGCAATTTACAACCGTTTCTATTTCCGTGGACAGAACCAGCTGGCTGCAAGCGTGAATTACCGCCTGCGGTGGCAAAAACTCAATATTTTCGGCGAAACCGCCCTGACAGATCAACAGGCAATGGCCACTATCAATGGAGTGAACTTCAGCCCCCTGTCGCGGGTTAGCCTGGTAGCATTACACCGTTATTTCTCCAAAGAATACGATGCGCTCTTTGCCAATACGTTCTCCGAAACATCTCGGGTGAACAATGAAAGCGGAATGTATCTGGGAACCGAAATCAGACCCGTGAAATACTGGAAAGTATCGGCTTATGTGGACAGTTATTCGTTTTCCTGGAATAAATTTGGGGTTGACGCCCCTTCAACCGGCGAAGATTACCTGCTTCAGGTGGATTATTTTCCAAAACGAAACGTAAACATGTACTGGCGATTCAGACACGAAACAAAGGCGCATAACTTCTCCGACACGCTCAGCATCCTGCCCGTAGTGCTTCAGCAACCCCGCTGGCAGGCACGCTATCAGCTGAATTATTCGTTCGGACATTTTGATTTCAAAAATCAGCTGGATGTCAATGGATTTGATGATGGTAAAAACAAACCGACATACGGATTCTCGGTTTTTCAGGATGTAAGCTATGATTTTCAGAAAATACCGCTCGGTGTGAATGCCCGTTTTCATGTTTTTGATGCGCAAAGTTTCGAAAACCGCTTTTATACCTACGAGAAAGACGTACTTTACGCTTTCTCGGTACCGATGAATTATGGTATGGGAACCAGGTACTACCTGAACTTGCGCTACGATGCCGGTAAAAAACTTTCATTGTGGCTCAAGCTCGCTCAAACCGTGTATGCCGACGACCGCACTACCGTAAGCAGCGGAAACGAGGAAATAACCGGCAATCGCAAAACGGATATGAGGTTTCTGATGAGGTGGAAGTTTTAGCCCCCACCCAGCCTCCCCCTCAGGGGGAGGGGTAAGAGTGCATGCAAAGGGTGCAATGTTATGGTAACAGGGGATCGGACATTCTAGTCCGATTTACAGAATAGCAAGGTAAAAAAAGTCTTCTGCTTGTGTTTTCAGCCGATTTGAAAATCGGCTGTTTCATGATAAAAAAACAATCTTTTTAATATTGTTTTAGGAAAAATTGGTTTATTCATTGTCTTATTTTTAAAATTTAAATTTTATTCCAAAATATATGCGGTTAGATTTTTGTACTTTTGTATTTCTTTTTTAAAAACAGCCTTTTGAAATCTGACATTGCACTATGACAAACTCACAAATCTCTGCCGCTGCCTTTTCTGACACCAAACCACATTACGCCATACTCGACGGACTACGCGGTGTAGCTGCCATCATGGTCATTTTTTACCACGTATTCGAGGCTTTCGCTACCAGCCCGTTCGACCAGCGGTTCAATCATGGCTACCTGGCTGTCGACTTTTTCTTTATTCTCTCCGGATTCGTGATTGGTTATGCCTACGACGACCGCTGGAAGAAAATGACCGTCAAAGATTTTTTCAAACGCCGGCTTATCCGTTTGCACCCCATGATTGTGATGGGATTTGTGTTGGGTGCCCTCACCTTCGTGATTCAGGGCAGTGAAAAATGGGACGGCACTCCCACGCCCGTTTCCATGATAATGCTTGCCACGCTGCTCAGTCTTTTCCTGATACCTGCGTATCCCGGAGCGGGCTACGAAGTGCGTGGAAATGGCGAAATGTTTCCGCTCAACGGTCCCTCCTGGTCGCTCTTCTTCGAATACATCGGGAATATTCTGTATGCTTTGATTCTTCGCCGAATGGGCACCAAAGCACTTACGGTGCTCGTTGCGCTGGCGGGTGCGGGATTGGCTTCGTTTGCTGTATTCAATTTTTCCGGTGCCGGACATTTAGGCGTTGGATGGACGCTGGCTGATAACAATTTCCTGGGCGGTTCACTCAGGCTGATGTTTGCATTTTCTGCCGGACTGCTCATGTCACGTGTTTTCAAACCTGTAAATATCCGCGGAGCATTCTGGATTAGCAGTTTGATTATTGTCGTCTTGCTATCAATGCCTTACATAAGCAGCAAAGCAACTCCGTGGATGAATGGCATCTACGACTCCGTTTGCGTTATTCTTGTTTTTCCGCTGGTTGTATATCTGGGCGCTTCAGGCAAAACCACCGATAAATTCACTACCCGTCTGTGCAAATTCCTGGGCGACATTTCCTATCCGCTCTACATGGTTCATTATCCATTCATGTATCTTTATTACTCATGGGTGTGGAAAAACGAACTTACATTTGCACAGACCTGGCATGTAGCCATACTTTTATTGGTGGGTAATATCCTGCTGGCTTATCTGGTGCTCAAATTGTATGACATTCCGGTACGAAATTTTTTCACAAAAAGGCTGATAAACAGGCAAAAATAAAAGCAATTAATATATATAGCTACCTCTGAAATGATTAACAAAAAATCCCGCTCCAAATGCTGAAGCGGGATTTTTTTAATATAGTTACAACTCAAATTACAATTGCGGACCTGAAGCAACCAATGCAAGTGCATCGTCGTTGTCGCAATACTGTTCGAAGTTTTTGAGGTATTTAGCAGCCAGTGATTTTGCTTTTGTTTCCCATTCTGTCACATCGGCATAGGTATTGCGTGGGTCGAGAATTTCTGTATCCACATTGTTCAATGCAGTAGGAGCCACGAGATTCAGAATTGGAATGTGCGTAGTCGGAGCATTTTCGATTGAACCGTCGATGATGGCGTCGATGATGGCGCGGGTGTTTTTGAGCGAAATACGTTTTCCGGTACCGTTCCAGCCGGTGTTTACCAGATACACTTTAGCATTGTGCTCCTGAGCTTTTCCTATCAGGGTTTTAGCATACATTGTTGGATGCAGTGTGAGGAATGCTTCTCCAAATGCAGGAGAGAATGATGGAACAGGCTCTGTAATACCGCGTTCTGTACCGGCCAGTTTGGAGGTAAAGCCCGAAAGGAAGTGGTATTGAGCAGATTTATCATCCAGGATTGATACCGGAGGTAACACTCCGAAAGCGTCAGCCGAAAGGTAGATGATTTTTTTGGCATGTCCTGCGCGTGAAGGAGAAACGATTTTGCTGATATGATAGATTGGATAGGAAACACGTGTGTTTTCTGTTTTTGAAGCAGCAGCGGTGTAATCAGGAGTTCCGTCGGAAAGTACAGTTACGTTTTCTAGCAGTGCATCGCGGCGGATAGCTCTCCAGATATCGGGTTCTTTGTCTTTTTCCAGGTCAATCACTTTGGCGTAGCAACCACCTTCGTAGTTGAACACACCGTGATCGTCCCATCCGTGTTCGTCGTCACCGATGAGGTAGCGTTTCGGGTCGGCTGAAAGGGTTGTTTTACCTGTTCCCGAGAGTCCGAAGAAAATGGCAACGTCGCCTTCGGCGCCTACGTTGGCAGAGCAGTGCATAGAAGCAATACCGCGAAGTGGCAGGTAGTAGTTCATCAGTGCAAAAATACCTTTTTTCATTTCACCGCCGTACCAGGTACCGCCGATTACCTGCATTTTGCGGGTAAGGTCAAACAAAGTAAACACTTCCGAGTTCAATCCCTGTTCTTTCCAGTTTGGATTCACTGTTTTCGATCCATTCAGACATACGAAATCGGGTTCGCCGTAGTTAGCCAGTTCGTAGTGAGAAGGACGGATAAACATGTTGGTCACAAAGTGTGCCTGCCATGCTACTTCCATGATGAAACGTACTTTCATGCGGGTATCTTCGTTAGTTCCGCAGAATGTATCCACTACGTAAAGTTTTTTGGCTGTAGAAAGCTGAGCTGTAACAAGATCTTTGCAGTGGTCGAAAACTTCAGGAGTAGTCGGGCGGTTGATGGTACCATCCCACCACAAAGTGTCTCTTGTAGTGTCATCCATTACGATGAACTTGTCTTTAGGAGAACGTCCGGTAAATTTACCAGTATCAACTGCCACAGCACCGGTTTTGGTTAATACTCCTTTTTCAAAACCTTCGTTTGCAGGATCAATTTCTGCCTGAAACAGTTCTTCGTAGGTCGGATTGTGTAGGATTTCGATGTCGCCCGAAATGCCATACTTACTTAAATCTAAATTTGCCATTTTAAAAAATTTAATTGATTTTATCTTGATTTTATCTCTCTTCTGATTTGACGGTGCAAAAGTACTACAATTTCTGCAACTAAAAAAGCAATTAAAGAAATTTTTCTTTAATTAAATTTTTCACATCACACAGGTAAACTTTATTAACAGGTCAAACAATAATTATTCAAAGTTTGTTCGATCCGAAACAATGTTTAAATAAATCTTAACAAAGGAAAAAACGCCCTTCGTCCCAAAATTAACTTTTTATCTATCAGCAATTTAACAACTCATTTTTGTTTTGGCACGGATATTGTTTTTCAAGCGGTACCCGATCAGTTGTCCGGGAAAAAATCATTCACACAGATAAAAAACACAAAACTATGAAAACTAAATTGATGAGTATGTTAGCATTCGTTGTTGCTGCATTTACATTCTCAGCCAACGCTCAATCATACGGATACAACGATTACGATGATTACAACAGTTCGGGCCGCTACTCCAACCGCAATGTTACGGTAGAGGCCGAAAGTTCCGACATCAGCTATAATCTCGACCTGAGAGCTGTAGCCAATGTTTTTGCAGACTCGAGAGATCTGGAAGAATTCGAACAGCGGATTAACGATTATAATACAGGGATCAACAATCTCGATCTGAATGCTGACGGTCAGGTAGATTACCTTCGCGTAATAGAAAGCGCAAAAGGTAACACCCACCTGGTAGTGCTGCAGGCCGTTATCGGATATGACATGTATCAGGATGTGGCTTCCATTGTGGTAGAAAAGAGAAATAACAAAAGACATTATGTCCAGGTGATAGGCGATCCTTATATTTATGGTCCGTATTACATCATCGAACCGGTTTACGTGTACACTCCGTCTATCTTTTCGTTCTTCTGGGGTCCTCGCTACTTCAGATGGCACTCACCCTACTATTGGGGCTATTATCCCTCTTACTGGCATTTCTGGAATCCTTACCCATTAGGAGTGTATGTTAACAACATCAATATATTCTGTAATAATTACAATCATCACTACAATTACTCCGACCGTATAATCAGTAATAATTACAACGAATTGCGCCGCGAAGTGAGTCGTAACGACTTTCAGAGATCAAATCCCGATGGTTCGTTCATCAACAGAAATTCATCCAGATCCAACGTGACTAACCGCAGAGACCTGGGCAGCTACAGAGGCTCCGACAGAGCTGCAGTAAGTTCACGCGACAATTCATCGGCAAGATCAGAAGCCGGACAGCGCACCAGAGGCACATCGATGGATGCACGGAGCAATACCAGAAATTCAGCAGGCTCCGTACGCGGCACCTACAACGAGAATCAACGCATGAACAGCGGCCGGAGTACCGGCGCAGTGAGAGAAGGTTATAACGGTGCACAACGTTCGTCAGGTAATACCAGAATGGATCAGAACACCAGAAACGGCGAATACAACCGGGGTGCTGTCCGCAGCAATTCAGGCAGGAGTCAGGATAACAATGGAAGCTACTCACCCCGCTCCAACTCAGGCAGTAGCAGGAGTACATCATCCTACGAAACGCCGGGCAGAGCCAGCAACAGTCCTACGGTAGCTCCAAGAGGCAGCAACAGCGAAGGACGTTCATCCACATATAGCCAACCCGGCAGGAGTTCAGATTCAAGAAGCGGCTCTTACTCTGCACCAAGCAGAAGTTCATCCGGAGGAACTTACTCCGCACCAAGCAGAAGCAGCAGCAGAGAATCATATTCCACCCCGAGCAGAAGCAGCAGCAGGAGTTCATCTACCTACAGTCAGCCCAGCAGAAGTTCATCCGGTGGATCGTACTCGGCTCCGAGCAGAAGCAGCAGCTCAAGCAGCGGTTCTTACTCAGCTCCAAGCAGAAGCAGCAGTTCGAGTAGTGGTTCTTACTCAGCTCCAAGCCGCAGCTCAAGCTCAGGTAGTAGCTCAAGTCGCAGCTCGTCAGGTTCGGGCGGCAGAAGTTCAAGATAAAAAAGGCAAATAAACTAAACTTAAATTATATCTGTTCGATTTACCATAATGGTGATTTCAATTCAGCGAAGCATTAAATATGCTTCGCTGTTGTTTTTTTAAAGAAATGATTGAATACAATTATGCATTCACTATGTAATTCGGTCTTATATACCAAAAATCCACCTGTCTGAAGATGCACTTCAAAACAAGTGGATTAACTGATTTTTTTTGAAAAACCGAATGAGGTTATTTCACGATTACTTATTTTCGGCTGTCGAGTTCGGCTTGCGTTTTTTGTCGCAATCCGGGATTTTCTTTCACCATTTGCAGCTTGCATTCGTCGGAGTAACCGGCTCGTATGATGGTGGGAGGCAGTCCGTACTGATTTTTTACAAATTTACCGTTTTCTTCTTTCTTGATATTTCCATCCATAAATTTCACAAGGAGAAATTCGCTCAGTTTTTTCCATTGGTCAGTCGATTTTTCAGCTGCCCTGAGGGAGTAATCGGTAAGGAATTTACGAGCTTCTGCTTCACTCATGGCAGAAGCACTCTTTTCCACTTCCGGCTGGTCCTTATCGAATGCCGATTCGAGTTCTTTCTGTTTCATTTTTATATCCTGCATCATCGGAAGGTATTTACCGTAAGCAAAATTGGATACCTGATTAAAAATCCAGAAAGCGGATGAGGATGAGTAATCCAACAGACTTCCGTTTTTTTCATCAAAACACCACGGCACCTTATCCGTGGTGCAATATACCGGCACATACACATTGCTTGCAGCATCATCAACACCAAACCACAGAATTCCGCCCATATAATGAGGGAGCCAGCTTCGCATTTGAGATACAAACGAAAAACCGGTCTGCTGAGTAGCGATAGGGCGTTCGTGTCCGTACTCCACGCCGTCCACCTTAAATGTGAGCGGACTATGCCTCAGTTTACTGCCGAATGCACCTGCAGCAAATCCTTTGGTCATATCCAATTCAGTACCCTCGTACATATCGCGCATGAAGCCGGTAATATCGTTTTTATCGAGTTTTTTGGTGGGTTTCACCCAAAGCGGCATACGCTCTTTGGTTTCGCCTTTCACGTAAGTAATAAATCTGTCCATATCGGGATTTACCTGACGGAAAAATGACCAAACCCTGGATTCGCAAATACGCAAACCGGAATAATCCAGCGGGTTGTACACATCTGAAAAGCTGAATTCGCTGTCTTTTCCTGTAAAATATCCTTTTTTACGGGCAAAACTTACCACATCTTTGGAATACAGACAGTTATTCTTGTCTTTGAAAGGAATGGTGGTAATGCGTGCCTGATTGGCGTGTGCCGATACGCAGTCGTCCGGAATGCGCATAGCAACCCATACAGCTCCTTTTTCGGCGGGACCCTTGCTTATCATCTCCATTATCCATACTTCGTTGGGGTCGGCTATGGAGAAGGATTCACCTGAACTGTAGTATCCGTATTCGGCTACCAGATCGGTCATAATCTTGATAGCTTCGCGTGCAGTGCGCGAACGCTGCAGTGCGATATACATCAAACTGCCGTAGTCAATTATGGCCGTAGTATCAATCAGTTCGCTTCTTCCACCGAAAGTTGTTTCGCCGATGCTTACCTGATACTCGTTCATATTACCGATTACGTTGTAAGTCCGCTCGGCTTCCGTGATTTTTCCGAGGTATTTTCCCGTATCCCATTCGTACACATCGCGCATGGTGCCGGGAGCATTAACTGATGCCGGATAGTGATACAATGCTCCGAAAAGGTAGTACGAGTCGGCTGCGTAAGAAATGAAGGTAGAGCCATCGGTAGTGGCATTTTTTCCAACCAGGAAATTGGTACAGGCTGTTGAATGAGCTATGGACAGCAAACCCAAAGCCACCCAGGCAATAATTGTTTTTTTCAGCATAATTAAATTTCTAAAAAATGAATTAAAAAAAGGGGCAATATTTTTCCTTACCGGAAATATATTGCTCCGAATTACAAAAATAAACATTTTCCGACTATTCTCCAAACCTCTTTCGGAGAGAAACGCTTGGAAAAGATTGGCAAGGTAAAGAATCCTGACAGAAAATAAGCACTCAGAAATGTCTGAATACCTTTTTTTCTCAATTTTGGAGTGCGTTTTGAGGTAAACAGACAATGCAGCCGACCCGTACCAGTTATACATTTCTACCTCAAAGATTTTATCGTGAATTGTCGGATCGATTTGAAGCAATTCAGCAGCTTCTCTCATATCATGAACATTCAGAACAAAAATAACCCGAATATGAATGTCGTTTGTTGATTATCCTGATTTTATTTCTACATCATTTAGAAAGTTTTTCCGGCGATAAATATGTACCAAAAAAAATCGTTCCGAAAGCGGCTTCCGGAACGATTGGATTTGATAAAAATGCTGTGATTATTTCTTTTCTTTCAGCAAGTCACGTATTTCACCAAGCAATGTTTCTTCGGCCGAAGGTGCTGCAGGAGCTTCGGGAGCCGGTTCTTCTTTTTTCTTGAGTGAATTCATTGCTTTGATAGCAAGGAAAATAGCCAGAGCGATAATCAGGAAGTCAATAGTTACCTGAATAAAGTTACCGTAATTCAGGGTAGCAGCAGCAGCTTTCTCTACTCCGTTTTCCATAACCGCATCTTTAATAACCCATTTTAGATCGGTGAAATTCACACCACCTAACAGTAATCCGATCAACGGCATTACTATATCAGCTACAAAGGATGACACGATTTTACCAAAAGCGCCTCCGATAATTACTGCAACTGCCAGGTCAATTACATTGCCTTTCATTGCAAATTCTTTAAATTCTTTTACAAATCCCATAATTTTATTTTTTAGTTTTATAATTACATAGCAAAAATATATTAATTAACTTAAATAATCAAACTTTTAATTAAAAAACCATACAAATTGATTGAAAACGTTAGCTAAAAATTTTTTACTAACTGTTGAATCATATAAAATTATAATGTTCAGAAGTAAGATCATGCTTTCGATTTAGCGACAGGCTACATAAAAAAAACCTTGCAGAATTGCTCCACAAGGTTTCTTTGCTATATAAAATATAAAATTACTAAAATTTTATGTCTCTATTTTTTAGTTACAGGAACAGCAGTAAGTTCTTTGCTGGCTTTTTTCTTTTTCCGAACCTCAATAATATCGAAAGCTATGGGCACAGCAACGAATAATGTAGAATATACCCCCAGGATAGTACCTACCAGCAGCGCGAATACAAATCCGCGAATGGTATCACCACCGAACAAAAAGATGGCAAGTAAAACAACAAACACACTCATAGAAGTACTGAAGGTACGACTTAATGTATCGTTCAACGCATCGTTTATAATTTCCTTTCTGTCTCTTTTTGGATAAAGCCGGATATTTTCACGGATTCTGTCGAAGATCACCACAGTATCGTTCACCGAGAACCCGACATAAGTAAGTATGGCCGCAATAAACGACTGGTCAATTTCCATGGAGAAAGGCATAATTCCCCACAAAAGTGCAAATACTCCTATAATCACGATAACGTCGTGAAGTAATGAGGCCATAGCTCCCATGGAGAATCCGAAATCGTTGAAGCGGATAAAAATATAAACCGAAACAAGTAATAAGGCAACGATTACAGCCCAGACTGACGATGTTTTGATATCATCGGCAATGGTCGGTCCCACTTTTTGCGAATTTACTATATTCTTTTGGGTAAAGTCGGCCAGACTCGTATTACCGAGCATTGGTTTCAATCCTTCGTATAGTTTAGCAGAAATCTCATCATCAATGGTTTCGGAGGTTACGTCAATTTTGTATTTTGTAGAAATACGCACCTTATCATTATTGGTACCGATGCTTATTACCTGAGTTGAAGCTCCGTCAAAGGTGCTTTCGAGTAACTTACGCACTTCTTCGGTTTGTATTTTCTGGTCAAACTGAACAATATAATTACGTCCTCCGCTGAAGTCGATACCATAGCTCATGCCGCGTATTCCGAAACCAAGAATACTGACAAGGATGAGCGCACCTGAAATCATATAGGCAATTCTTCTTTTACCGATAAAATCAATGGAAAGGTTCTGGAACCAGGTTTTGGTGGCTCCTGTAGTAAACGGCAGCTGTTTGGCATTCTCACGGTTTGCGTACATTTCGAGCATCATACGTGTAAGGAATACCGATGTTACGAATGAAGTTACAATACCGATAATAAGAGTAGTGGCAAATCCCTGAATAGGTCCCTGTCCGAAGATAAACAATACAATACCGGTAATCAACGTTGTCACGTTGGCATCGATAATGGCCGAAATAGCATTGTTGAACCCATCGTGAATTGCCTTCTTCATATTCTTGCCCGATTCGATTTCCTCCCGGACTCGCTCGTATATCAACACGTTACCATCTACGGCCATCCCGAGCGTGAGCACAATACCAGCTATACCCGGCAGGGTAAGCACCGCACCGAATGCCGCTAAAATTCCCATCAGGAAGAAAACGTTGATAAACAATGCAATGTCGGCAATAATTCCGGGAATCAAGCCGTAGTATAAAATCATGTAGAGCATTACAAGCAGGAATGCAACCAGGAATGACCACATACCGCTGTTGATGGCCTCTTCACCCAATGAAGGACCTACAACGTCCTCCTGAACGATTCGGGCAGGTGCAGGCATTTTACCGGATTTCAGTACGTTGGCCAAGTCTTTGGCTTCTTCGGGTGTAAAGCGTCCGGTAATGCTGGATTGACCGCCTGTAATTTCATTCTGAACTGTCGGGTAAGAATAAATATACCCGTCCAAAGCAATGGCAATAGACTTACCGATATTTTCCTTAGTCATACGAGCCCAGGTTTTTGCACCTTCGGCATTCATGGTCATACTCACTTCGGCAAAAGATGAATGTTGTCCAAACTGATCTCTGGCATCGGTAATTACACTACCTGTAAGTGGTGCACGACCATCGCGGGTAGATTGTTTGATTGCGATGAGCTGATAGTACTTGTCATTTTCGTCAATGGCATTTACGCCCCAGCGGAATGCCAGGTCACGCGGCAACACTTCTTTTACCTGTTTCATTTTGAGATAAGTGTTGACAAGTGCAGTATCTTTTCCTTCTACCACTCCCACCTGCGGACCGGGAATTACCTGTCCGTTTTGTACATTCACGGCAAGTATGGCAAACAGCGGATTTTCTTTCTTGTTCTGCTCCATCATTTTAAGCGAATCTGCTGCTGACTGTGACTTGGTAGTGAGCGCAGCTTTCAGGCTGTCAATTGAAGATGTCGCCGTTTTATCTGAAGTCTGAGCTACTACTTTGCTAGTATCGGGAGCAGTAACAGAGGTCGAATCAATTGTAGGTCCGGCAATATTGAGCTGTGCAATTACTTTATTGGCTTCAACCAGGTTGTTGATAATTTCATTCAGATTATAAGTAGCCCAAAATTCAAGATTAGCCGATCCCTGAAGAAGTTTACGAACACGTTCGGGTTCTTTCACGCCCGGTAATTCCACTAAAATACGTCCGGTATTTTCAAGTTTCTGTATATTTGGCTGAATAACGCCGAAACGGTCGATACGGGTACGTAACACGTTGAATGAATTGTTGATAGCTGATTCTATTTCGCCTTTCAGCACAGCTATGACCTGCTCGTTGGTGCTGCTGAGCGAAATCTGATCTTTCAGTTCGAAAGTACTGAAGATAGTGGCTAATTTTGCCTGAGGATCAATCTCGTTGTAAGCCTGGACAAACAAATCGAGGTAGGATGTTCCGCTTCGGCTCTTTTGTCTTTCGGTAGCTACCTGCAATGCTTTGGTAAAATTAGGAGTCGTGTTGTAGTTTGACAAAGCACGAATAATATCCGGAACTGAGATTTCCAGCGTTACGTTCATTCCGCCTTTGAGGTCAAGTCCTAAATTAACACCTTTTTCACGACATTCTTTGAGCGTATAATTTAAATACACTTTTTGTTTGCCTACGGAATCCAGATAACTATAATAAGCACGATTGCCAATGCTATCCAATTTAATACTTTTGTCCTGAGCAGTCAGAGAGGCAAAAGTATTGCTTTTTTGAAAAGTTTCTTTCGCTGTTGTCGAAGCTAATTCTGCCTTGTTTTCGAATCTCATCGTCACCAGGTTGAATGACAGATAAAACAGACAAATTAGCGCAAGCGCAATCCCAAGAATTCTTACAAGTCCTTTGTTTTGCATGGAAAAATTTTTTTATGAATTAATTTATTATAAATACAGTTTTTAAAACGAGGTGCAAATATACGACTTTTTTTAATAATGACATAAAAAAAAATCAAAACACTTCTCCGATTCTTTATTTTATTGGTAATTAAACTGTTATTTTGTGATTTTCAATCCCGAAAATAACCCGAAATAGGGCATTCTGCTCATTATCTAAGAAAATAAAAGAGAAATAATTTGCTAATCAGGAAATATTTTGTACCTTTGCAGTCACAAAACACATCGCGGAGTGGAGCAGTGGTAGCTCGTTGGGCTCATAACCCAAAGGTCGTTCGTTCGAATCGGGCCTCCGCAACTAACAGAAAAGGAAATGTTCAATGACATTTCCTTTTTTTTGCGTCAAATCATCTCCCGGTTCGGGGATATTTGTTTAAGCATTTTTCATCATTACCTCACAGTCAATTCAATACGGGATGTTATTTTCTCCATCACTCCGGTTGTCCTTGCCGCGGTTATTCCTGTACTCGGACAGGTTCCGATACCGCGCAACTCATTTACAACTGTCTGAATAAGTGGTTGTTGAATATGGTCGGGATGTTCAATTTCGATTAGCTCAGAGCCTTCGGACGTGGTAATATGAATTTCGAGCGGACTTCCGAAAGTATTGAAATGCAGATGCCCCTTACTTCCGAGGATAGTAATGGTTTCCTTTTCAGAACTTTTATCGGCTGTAAAACACCACATACCGCTTCCGCACACTCCGTTTTCAAAAACGAACGTACCTGCTACAAGATCGTCGGCCGGATACAACCCTGCCTGATTCACTCCTATACCCTTAGCTTGCGTAACGAGTCCGAAAAGCGAATCCAGATAATCCAGCTGGTGAGAAGCCAAATCGTGGAAATGTCCTCCACCGGATATTTCGGGAAATACGCGCCAGTTTCCGTCGGTATTAAGATCGTATGAACGGGGTGCACGCCACATTTCAATCTCTACAAACCTCACCTCACCTATTTTGCCCGAATGGATTAGTTCACCCAATCTGTTGAATCCGGGCAAAGCCCTCCGGTAATAAGCCACGAATAAAGGCACTTCAGCACGCATGCAGGCATCTATCATTTTTTTACATTCATCAGCGTTGTTTGCCATCGGTTTTTCAACATATACCGCTTTACCGGCTGCAGCTGCTCTCAGTGTGTATTCACAGTGAGTGTCAGGAGGAGTACCGACGTATATAATATTAATGTCGGGATCGTTGAAAATCACATCCGCATCGGTAGTTGAATTCGGGATACCGTGCCTGCGGGCAAAATCTGCTGCTTTTTCTGCATTCCGGCGCATCACCATTTTCACCTCAGAAAAGGGCGTTTTGTACATACCGGGCACACTCTTCACTTCGCAAACATTACCGGCTCCGATGACGCCCCAAATTACTTTTTCAACGATTCTCATAAGTTTATTGCATTTAGTAGATTAATTTTTACAGGCCGCAAGTTAGCGAAAAATGAATTTGATAAAGAATATTTTGATAAAAATTTGGATTTTAACATTCAATGCTATATCTTTGTGATATTATTTTGATACTATACAAAAAAATAAAAAAATGGAAACACAAGAAAAAAAATTTTCCGGAATTAAACTCCCGGGAATTCCCATGATTATTCTCAATCTATTATTGCTTATTGCCATCGTACTGCTGTTTGTATGGGCGGTATCTTCCCAAACACTGAGTTCCGGAGCTATCACCTTTTATGCCATTCTGAGCACCGTGTTGTTTATCATCAACACCATTTTCTGGGGAGGTTTTATGCAGATTGAACCCAACGAAGCCAGGGTCATGGTATTCTTCGGCGAATACCGCGGTACGGTGAAAGATAACGGATTCTTTTGGGTAAATCCTTTCTACGCCAAGAAAAAGCTGACGCTTCGTGCCAGGAATCTGGACGCAGAACCAATCAAAGTAAACGACAAGACGGGTAATCCCATCATGATCGGTATGGTGGTGGTATGGAAAGTAGTGGATACTTACAAGGCATCCTTCGAAATTGACAATGCCTCGATGGCACCTTCCATTCCCGGAACGGGCTCATACGACAATGTAAACACAAAAATGAAAGCTTACGAAAATTTCGTGCAGATTCAAAGCGATGCCGCATTGCGATTTGTAGCCGGAATGTATCCTTATGACCTGCTGAATACCGAGTCCGAAAACCAGCTTACACTTCGTTCGGGGGGCGAAGAAATGAATGAAATTCTTGAAGCGCAAATAAACGAAAGGCTCAAAATAGCTGGTATCGAAGTGGTGGAAGCCCGCATTAATTACATAGCTTACGCACCCGAAATTGCATCAGTGATGCTAAGGCGCCAACAAGCCGATGCAATCATTGCCGCTCGTGAGAAAATAGTGGAAGGTGCTGTAGGAATGGTGAAAATGGCGCTGGATAAACTTTCTGCAGACGGAATTATCGAACTGGATGACGAGAAGAAAGCAGCCATGGTAAGCAATCTGCTGGTAGTACTTTGCGGCGAATCAAACGCTCAACCTGTAATAAATTCAGGTACGTTATATAACTAGAAAAAATATCTTTTGTGGCAGAAAAAAAAGAAAACAGGACCAAGAACTTTGTACTGCGCATGGACCACGAAACGATGGAAGCCATTGAGAAGTGGGCTGCAGAGGAGTTTCGCAGCACAAACGGACAAATACAATATCTGCTTGAGCAGGCGCTGATTAAAAGCGGCCGCAAGAAACGATAAGCTAACTCACTCTGCTTGAAAAAAAATCAAAGAGTTGACTCACGGGTCGGCTCTTTTTTTCTTATATAAATCAATTAACCTGTTAATAGATTTCACACTCATAATCAAAAACTGAACATAATTATTCAAAAAAATAGCTATATTTGTAATTGATTAAATAAAAAGCAAATACTCAAGGATTAAGAAAAAAACATAAATTATGAAACATTTTCCACCTTCCGAGCTCATCATCAATGACGATGGCAGCATATTTCACCTGCACCTGAAACCCGAACAAATTTCCGATAAAATAATTCTGGTCGGTGATCCGGGACGTGTAGCTTTAGTGGCATCCTATTTTGACGAACAGGAATGCTCGGTATCAAGCCGTGAATTCAATACCATAACCGGAACTTACAAGGGTAAACGCCTGACGGTAGTATCAACAGGAATTGGCACCGACAACATAGATATCGTAGTAAACGAACTGGATGCACTGGCAAATATCGACCTGGAAACCCGTACCGAAAAGCCATTTTTCAGACAACTAAATCTGGTCAGAATAGGCACATCGGGCGGTATGCAGCCGGAAATTCCGCTGGGCAGCTTTCTGATTTCCGAAAAATCAATCGGATTCGACGGTGTGCTGAATTTCTACGCCGGAAGAGATGGAGTTTGTGATCTGGAGTTCGAAGAAGAAGTAAAAAAACAGTTGAAATGGAATCCGCATTTTTGTGCTCCTTACGTAGTAGATGCCGACGCCGAATTGGTGAATAAAATCGGACAAGAAGATATGCTCCGCGGCGTTACTATTTCAGCAAATGGTTTCTACGGGCCTCAGGGAAGAGTACTTCGGATAGATTTGGCAGAACCTGAACTGAACGAGCGAATCGAAAATTTCAGTTTTGGCAAGTACAAAATTACCAACTACGAAATGGAAGGATCGGCTATAGCCGGACTTGCACGCCTGATGGGGCACAAAGCAATGACCGTATGCTGCATTATAGCCAACAGACGTGTGGAAGCAGCCAATACCGACTATAAACCGTATATCGAAAAACTGGTTCTAACCGTTTTGGATAGAATTTGATTTTGAAGCAGAAATCCTGAAGAAATCTCGCTGAGAAAACAAAAACAGCATTCGGATAGTTATTATATTGATTGGTTTCTAATTTACTTTTTGTTGCCAAAACCATCAGAACATGAATACAAAAAATGATAACCAACTATCATCAAACTCACCCATTCAGGGCAATAGAGAGCACGAAAAAACCATTTGTGCCATTTCTACCCCGCCAGGATCGGGTGGAATAGCCGTAATCAGGGTTTCGGGCTACGAAGCGCCGGGTATTTGCGATAAAATTTTCAGGTTTGGAAAAGACAATGAAAAACTAGCCGATAAATCCGGTTACTCTGTTCACTATGGCTACATTACCGATAAGGAAAAGCAAGAGGTTGACGAAGTTCTGGTAACAGTATTCCGCGCTCCTCACTCATTTACGGGCGAAGATGTGGTGGAAATTTCCTGTCACGGATCGGTGTTTATTCAGCAGAAAATACTCAGGTTGCTTATTCAGAAAGGCTGTTCGCTGGCTAAACCCGGAGAATTTTCCATGAGAGCATTCCGCAACGGAAAAATGGATTTATCGCAAGCTGAAGCCATTGCCGATCTGATAGCTTCTACCAACGAAGCATCACACCGAATGGCTATGAATCAGATACGCGGTGGTTTTTCAGCTGAATTGAAAAATTTAAGAGAAAAATTACTCCATTTTGTTTCATTGGTTGAACTCGAACTCGATTTTTCGGAAGAAGAGGTGGAGTTTGCCGACCGCACTCAACTGGCGGCACTTGCCGGTGAGATTCACGAAAGAATAAGATCACTCACCGATTCATTCAAAATAGGAAATGTATTGAAAACCGGTATTCCGGTAGCTTTGGTTGGCGAAACTAACGTAGGAAAATCTACCCTGCTCAATCTGCTGCTGAATGAAGAACGAGCCATCGTTTCGGATATTCACGGAACTACACGCGATTCGATAGAAGATCTGGTGAATATCGAGGGCATTACATTTCGCTTCATTGATACAGCCGGAATCCGCAAAACAACAGATGAAATTGAAAAAATCGGGATCAATCTGACGTACAAAAAAATTGAGCAATCCGACATCGTATTGTGGATAGTGGATTGTACCCAGGTGACCGAGCACATCGAATGGCTGACCGAAAAAATAGCCAAACGAGCACAGGGAAAGAAAATAATATTGGTATTCAACAAGATAGACAAACTGGCTGACGACGAGCGCGAAGTACTTGACGATCTGTTCAAACAGTTTGAAGGTGAGCGGATTTACATTTCTGCAAAAAAAAGAATCAATACAGACAATCTGACGAAAGCACTTATACATGCCTCGCAACTCGAACGGATAAAACCCGATGATGTAATAGTAAACAACATACGTCATTATGAAGCCCTTCTGCTGGCCCAGCAGGATATCCAACGGGTGATTGAAGGCATCGAAAACAGAATTTCGGGCGATTTTCTGAGCCAGGATATCCGCGAATGCATGTATCATCTGGGTGAAATAACGGGGCAAATATCTAACGATGAGATACTTGCATCCATATTTTCGAAATTTTGTATCGGCAAATAATTCATTATATTTTTAAAAAAATAGCAGCAAAACTAAGTTAATTCAAATCAAATGGAAGAACATACTGATTATGTCGAATTCGACCGCCCGGACGGGAAGAAAGTCAGAATAGTTTTTGAACTTTACCGCTACGAAATACTGTTTCACTACTGCGAGTTCAGACACGATGAAAACAGCAGCTGGCAAAGCCTTTCAAAAGGTGATGACGGCTATTTTGCTTATAACGTTGCCGAAGCTGATGGTGTTGAAAAAACTGAAAAAGTGAAGTTCCCGACACCGGAAGAAATTATGACTGCTCAGGACGAAATTAACAAAAGATACAACATTCTAAGCATTTAATAAAATGGAAAAGGTCTCGTTCAGGTGAGACCTTTTTTTATTGATTTAAAAATCACATTCATTTAATATCAGAATTTTATTCGCTGATAAATAATCTTTTGCTCGAAAAAACAGGATCACAGGTCAGGTTTACTTTCAATTTCCGGCATCCGGCTTCATCTCCCGGTGTAGGTATGTGCGTGGAGTGCATTTCACAACCGTAGAGCTCGGTCAGTTTATCCAAAGCCATTTTAGCAGCCGGATTGGAGGTAGCACTTATTGCAAGGGCAATGAGGGTTTCCTCCACATCCAGGCTTACCTGCTTACCGTTCAAAATATCTTTTTTGAGGTGCGTGACTGAGTCGATGATGCTTTCGGGCAGCAGGAGCATGCTGTCGGGCAATCCTGCCAGATGTTTGGTTGCATTCAGTATCATACTGGAGGAGGAGTGAAAGAGCGGAGAGCTTTTCCCGGTAATAATCGTTCCGTCGTGCAATTCAATAGCTGCACCACTGAAAATTCCACCATATCCTTTTTTCTTTTCTTCTGCTTCTGCGGCGGCATTTCGGGCGGCAGCCACTACTTTACGGTCGCTTTCTTTGGCACCAATTCGGTTCATTATATCCAGCGAACGGTCGAGCGTTGACTTTCCTGTCAATCCCATGGCATATTCCACAGCGCTCCTGAAATACCTGCGAATAACTTCCTGATAAGCAGCTTCCTGAACCACTTTATCGTCAACAATTCCGGCTCCGGCGCGGTTTACTCCCATATCGGTTGGCGATTGATACATAGCTTCGCCTCCGGTAATCTTCTCAAGAATTCGTTTCAGGAGATTGAAAGCATCGATATCGCGGTTGTAATTCACGGTTTCAATACCATACGCTTTCAGGTGGTGAGTATCTATCATATTCTTATCCCGAAGATCGGCTGTTGCAGCCTCGTAGGCTACATTTACCATGTGATTGAGAGGCAGGTTCCAGATTGGAAAAGTTTCGAACTTGGCATATCCGGCTTTTACTCCACTTTTGTACTCGTGATACAGATTGCAGAGGCAGGTAGCCAGTTTTCCGCTGCCGGGTCCGGGTCCGGTAACCACCACAATGGGTTTGGACGTCTGTATATATTCATTGGCTCCATATCCTTCATCGCTCACTATTTTATCAACGTCGGTCGGATAGCCTTTGGTGGGGTAATGAAGATACACTTTGATACCCTTCAGTTCAAGTTTGTTTTTGAAATTAATGGCTGCAGGCTGGTCTTTGAAGCGGGTAATAACAACAGCAGCAACATGAATTCCGAACCATTTCAGGTCGTCGATACTTTTGAATGCATCCACTTCGTAGGTAATTCCGAAATCGGCTCTAACTTTGTTTCGTTCGAGGTCGCCGGCGTGTACACACAGAATGACATCAATCTTGTCTTTCAGCTTCTGAAGCAACCGGATTTTTACGTTTGGATCAAATCCGGGCAAAACACGTGCTGCATGGTAATCATAGATTATCTTGCCGCCCATCTCAAGATAAAGCTTGTCGTTGAATCTGCTTACCCTGTCAAGTATAGCTTCAGATTGCTCCTGAAGATATTTCTCGTTGTCAAAACCGATTTGAGTTGAAGTAATCATGTCCCGATGTAGTTTTAGGAGTGTTTGTATCGGGATTCAAAATTACTCATTTTTTCTGAAATTGCATCAACTTTATATGACTAAAAAACAAAAATAAATCTGCAGACACAAAATGAAGACCATTAAAACATTTACTATCACATGCTTGAGATAGTTGAAAAAATAAATTTTCAGTCATCTGGTATATTTTACAAAAATACAATTCAGGCAACAATAGATTTACAACCGCATTTCAATAAATCATTCTTCCTGCATTTTTTCCAAAAAAAAGAGGCATACTTTCAATGTGATGCCTCCTTGTTTTTTTTTGAAAAAAATCTTTTATTCAAATTCAATTTTCTACCTGGAAATTCAGATTGATATTAAATATTCAATTATTCTGATCAGAATCCGAAATCATTTACTTCCACCTCTTCAGGTTTTTCTTCTTTAAATTCCAGTATGTTGTGCTTTTTTAAGCCTTCCACATAAATAGCCTTGTGTGGAATGGCCGGACAAACGTATTCGCATCCGCCACAGCCTACACAGATACTTACATCTGTTTCGGGAATGGTGAGTTCATTTTTGTAGGGCACCATGTGTACTGCCTGTGTGGGGCAATGCTCAGAACAGGCTCCGCAATTGGTTTCGTCGGTATAGACTATGCAATTGTCGCGCACAAATCGCACCTGCCCTACCTGCGAGCGGTGTTTTTCTTCTTTTGTAATGGGAAGAAGCGCTCCGGAGGGACACACATCGGAGCAAACCGTACAGTCGTAGTTACAAAATCCGTGTTCAAAATATAGCCGGGGCTGCATCATCCCACCCAGTCCATACTCCATAAAGGCTGGTTTGATGACATGCGAAGGACATTTACTTACACACAGATGACATGAAATGCATTTTTCCTGCAGATTGTCAACACGAAGTCCTCCGGGAGGAACAATGGGCAGGTTGCGTTTAATACTGCGCTTACCATCGAGAGGCAGTGCAACTTTCTGAGCAAGCAAACCTGTTGCTGCAGTAGCTGTAATAATTGTAGCCGACAGGAAACGACGTTTCGATTCGTCGATATTCTCCTGAGGCTGTTGAATGCTGGTTTTTTTCGACCGTTTGTAGGGAGCATAGTGCATGGCATTCCGATTGCATGCTTCAACACAATTAAAACAGGTCACACACCTGCTGTAATCCACCTCTTTATCTTTGGAGTTGATGCAGGAAGCTTTACAGTTCATGGTGCAAAGACCGCAGCTGTTGCACTTACTATCATCAAACTGAATCCGGAAAATAGAATACCGGCTGATAAATCCGAGCAGCGTACCTACAGGGCAAATCGTATTGCAGTATGTACGACCATTGCGCCAGGCGAGCAGACCTATACCGATGAGCGTAGCCAGTGCTATTAGTGTGGAAAAAAGTCCAAGTCCATAAATACCGACTTTGTAAAAAGTATGATTCCCGGCACTTGAAAATATGTATTCGAGCAGATTATTCCCGGCTAAATAGGCTGGTCGAAAAATATGAGTTACAATACGTCCGTATGCACCGTAGGGGTCAAGTAATCCGACCAGAAAATTGAAACCAAAGATAAATGAAATCACAGAAGCACCGAAGATAGTCCATCGAAGTATCGTTTTGGCTTTGCTATAGGTGTATTTTTTCTTTTTGGTAAACTTTTTTGATATCCACGCCACTACATCCTGATATACGCCCATTGGGCAAATAAATGAGCAATACACGCGTCCAAATACAACTGAAAGCAGAAGCAGAATGATGAGCACATTAATATTTAGTGCCAGCAGAGCTGGCACCAGTTGTATTTTGGTAACCGAATGAAAACCTAATGGAAGAATACCTGCAAAATCAAGAAAAAACAGTGTAATCAACACCAAAAGCACGATTGAAAATCCAATTCTGATTTTTTTCAACATAAAAGGGTTGTGCTTAATTGAAATTATAATTTGATTCTTTTAATTTTCAGGGCATCGAGATTCATGGTTCCCACTTTGAGTTCCTGCGCTTTAGCCAGATGGCTTACCTTTGAGAGTGGCATCTCACGTACCTGATTGAAGAAATTGGCCGCTGCAGTATCCACAGCTACAATATCCTGCGACAGAAACAAACCTTTGGTGAGCACTACATCCGATTCGTTTTTACCTCGCGGACCGCTTGTTTTCATCATGCGGTAGGCATCCACTACATTGAGTACAGGTCGTTTTTCGTATGTACACACATCAGCTATGCATTGCTGCAGATCGTTGGCATGGAAAAAACCTCTATCCCACACGATACCCATGTAGTTTTTCATGGAAATGGTAAGCTGAGCTCCACCATGATTTTTCAGAACAGGTACATTAATCCACTTATCAGAATTAACTATCGATTCATGAATCATAGTCTGTGTCAGTTTTTTCCCGTTAGGAAGCGATACCTTTTTGTAATACGATCCCTGATCGGCGGGCACCACTTTAGCTCCGGCTGCTTTGGCTGCTGCTTCAATACCGCTGTTTTTATAGCATTTACGCCAGTCGTCGCACGTATGATCAAATACGACTACCTCTTTGGCGCCGGCTTTGAAACATTGTCTGATAATTTCTTCCACGAGTTTTGGGTTTGTATTGGCTGCCAGATCGGGTGTTTTATCCCATCCGATGTTGGGTTTCACCACCACTTTATCTCCTTTTTTTATGAAATTACCCATTCCACCCATTTCTGCAATGGCTTTTCGAAACATCACTTCGGGTTCGCCTCCGAGCACAGCTACCAAATCGTATTTTGCATTCACACCCGAAACTGTTGCTGCACTTGCACTGCCGGCAAATGTCTGTGTGAGTATATCCATTCCGGCACTTTCCTTGAAAAGTGTTTTTCCTCCTACTGCCACAGCACCTGTAATGGCTACTGATTTCAAAAATTTTCTTCTGTCCATTGTGTTTTTTTTTTGTAAAGATAAAACGCTAAATATTCCAGGGAAACCGAAAACATGATTCATTGTAGAGTGCATAATCGGCATTTCCGTTGACTACAAAAGTTTTAATCTGCGCGGCTCCCTGCAGCAGCCCGATGGCAAAATTAACAGTTGCACCCGTTTTTATTCTATCCTCAACCAGGAGAATAGTTTTATTGTGAAAATCAAAACCGACCGGAGCCAGCAACTGCGGATTCTCATATTTCGGTTTTTGATTTATATCCCGCAGATTAATCTTTAATATCTGAAAATCAGTCTGTAAACGCTGATTGAGTATGGCGGCAGGAATAATTCCACCATTGGCTATAGCCACAATCATATCAAAATTCTCATGAAATTCTATTTCACGAAAGCGCTGCAAGACTTCGTTAAATGATTTTTGCTCCATTTACACCTTTTCCAATGCTTTTAAAGCTAAATATCCGGCTGTAAGCTGTAGTATAATTCCCGGAATGCCGATTTGAAAATCCTGAACAGCTGCAGAAAAACTCTGCGTTATTGCCAACTCGGCTCCCATACCAATAAACTGATAAGCCAGCACAGCTAACAGTACTCCGATAAATGTTACTTTGCCAAAATGCCTTGCTGCCATGGCTGCAGCTATAGCAAGCAATATTGATTTGATGAGTATGGCAGGCAGTACAGCTGCCGGTGGCATACCGAATAGCAAATTGTTTACCACCGGAGAAAATACCGCTGTAAGCAATCCTACCCGAATGCCGTACTTATAAGCAGCAATGAGTGTAAAGAAATAAATTGGCAAAAAGATTAATCCACCCTGCGGAATGAGATGTGCCAGCTGTGGTAGCAGCAAATTTCCAACTACGAATACTACCGCAAACAAATACGTTTTGACATTGGTGAATTCCAATGAATAAAGTTTTACTGATGATGTTGACATATTTTTTCTGATTAAATTATTTATCTCTGATAATTGACCATAACGATGCAATTTTACAAAAATAGGTTATTTTTCGCAATTTGTGCCTATCGATAGATTCATTTTATATTAAAAAATGTTGAAATTCAGGCAATAAGAAAAGACTTTTGATTTTTTCGTGAAAACGGCGGGTGAAATTAACACTTATTCGGTTGCATTTGTGTCAGTGTCATTTTCTGCTTCAGAGTCGGCTGGTGTGTCTGTTCCTTTTTTGCATACTACAATGCTCAGTTCGTAGAGCATATAGATAGGTAATGCTACTATCATCATGGTGAAAGGATCGGTGGTAGGTGTGATGAATGCTGCCAGAATAAGCACAACTACAAAAGCATATTTTCTGAAACCACGAAGCATCTCTTTATTAACAATGCCAATCTGAGAAAGCAGATACATTACCACAGGCAGCTCAAATGCCAACCCCATAAAAAACACCAGCAAAGCCAGCGTATTCATATACGATTGGATTGAAATCTGATTTACAATTACTTCGGATACCTGATAGGTGCCCAGAAAACGTAGCGTAAAAGGGAAAATAATGAAATAACTTACTGCAGCGCCCAGATAAAACAGCAATGAAGAAGAAAAAAAGATCATCCCTACACTTCTTTTTTCATCGGGATAAAGCGCCGGTTTGATAAATTTCCAGGCTTCGTACAGCAGATAGGGCACTGCAATAATCACTGCAATAATCAGAGAAGAAAGCATGTGAATCATAAACTGCCCTGAAAGCGTGATATTGATCATCTGTATCCGGAAAGGTTCGGGGCATAATGCCGGAAATTTGGTGACTTCGGCAAGATAACAAAGAAAACGATAGGTATGAAAGTCAGAGGTAAGAGGAGGGAGAATTATCTTATTGAAAATGAAGTCTTTAAACCCAAATCCAACAAACACAAGCACCAACAGCACACCCAGGCTTCGGAGTATTGTCCAACGCAATGCCTCCAAATGTTCCCAAAACGTGCTTTCCTTTTCAGAAATTGCCTTGTTCGTTGATTTCATCTTTCTCCCGATACAGAAAACAGATGAAAGGAATTATTCGATGTCTTTTTTAATTTCTTCGTCGACGTCTTTCAAACCCTTTTTGAAACTTGTAACACCTTTGCCGAGCCCGCGCATCAGTTCAGGAATTTTTTTACCACCAAAGATTAAAAGCACTACCAACGCAATAAGAATAATTTCAGGAGCACCGAGTGAAAATAATAAGATGTTGTTAAGCATTCGTTTTTATGTATTAATTGTTGGTTGATTGAATTACAAATATAAGATTATTTTCAGGTTTTTATTTGAATAAAACAAAAAATCTTTGTTTATCATCTGATATAACTTTGTAAACGGCTGAAAATGTGATGTTTTTTCAATTTTCTTTGATATAAATAGGACCTTTTGGATTCAGTATTTTCCATTTTGTGAGCGATTGGTCGGCTTCAAAACCCACGCCGGTAATTATCATGTTTGGTCGTGTGATCTTAATAAACTTGTCTGAGTAAATCCTGTCGGCAGATTCGTCCCAGTATAAAAGTTCAGTTTCAAACATGACTCCTTCCAGATTGATTGCTTTCACTTTACCTTTGAATTCCCACAGACTTTTTCTTTCATAATAACGGGCGTAACTACTGCTGAATGTAGCATTTATAGTGAGATTTTCGGCGAATCGCTCAAAATGAATTCCTTTGGAAAATTCCCAGTATGGCTCGGCAGCGCGGTCGTATATATCCCATTTATCGGTGTAAATCCGGTAGCGGGTGATGCCGGAATCTGAAATAACGGTCGTAATCTTGGTTGCGCTAAGGGCGGGAAGAATTTTGCGGTCTTTCACCGCATCGATTTTCTCGGGAGCTTCTTTCGAACACGAAACTTCAAACAACACAACAACCACCAAAAGGGCGGTTGTCAGATAGTGAGCTATTTTTTTCGAACATCTCATGCATTACAGTTTTGGCTTGAAGAACCAGAATTCGTTGATAGAAGTACTGAATGTAAGTTTGAGGTAATCTTCGCGTAGCAGGGTCGAAGAGCCAATTTTGCCATATTCCAGCGATGCATTCATGATACTTTTACCGGTTCTGGTAGGCAATCCTACTCCGACACTTACTGTAAAGTTATTCGGCTGCGAACTTCCCATTCTGTAGTATTGATTCACTGTGCTGAATCCAATCCGATACCGGATATGATCCGAATACCTGACGCGTCCGGATGGATTCGGAATATATTCAGCTCCCACAGCAATCTTTGAAGTATTAACCAGCGAATCGGTTTTTCCGAAGAATAAAGCATCACCCCATTTCTGCTGCGTAAAATCAGCTCCGACGGTGAGTTTTTTATTGAAAGTATAGGTAAGACCTACTCCCAGAGTCTGAGGCAGTTCAAAACCTTTTATGTTTTTAATCGTGTCACCGTTGAGTGTAGAGGTGAATTCACCGTTCAGTTTGTCTTTATTTTCATAAATCAAACCGAGCGTTACGTCATGCTTATCGGCAAATGTATTGTAAAGTTGTAATCCGTATCGGAATTTGAAATCTGAAGCTTTGATCTGATTGGTGAAAAGCGAGGAATTATAACCCGACGAAGTACCAAAAGTGAGTGCGCGGTAATGGCTGGCATCTCCAAAAAGATAATATGCATTTACGCCGATTGAAATATGATTGAAGAGAGCTACCGACAATCCTCCATACAGTTGCGAAATGCCTCCTGAGCCTGAAAATGACTGCTGATAACCAACTTTGTATGGATCTTCTGCCGGAGAATTTCGGGGTATAGTGAGTGAATCAGACTGACTGAAGTTGTATCCTGCGAACGAATAAGGCAGAAGTCCTGCGCTGAAACCAAGCCATTTAGCAAGCGGAAACCGCATGGTAATGTATTCCAGGTTTGCATTCAGCGTATTTTTGGATTGATTCTTTTCAGAAAAATGGGAATAGCGCATTCCTGCTCCCAGGTCAAACATAAATGTAAGACTATCCACACTGGAATATGAAGCAGGATTAACGCTGTTGATCGTATTTTGAGAGCGGTTTCCGAGCGAAACGCCTCCCATTCCGCGAATTTCAGTGGCTGTTCCATCAGAAATTTCACCATACCCGAAACGCGTATAAGGCGAATTGGTGTTATTCTGACTTACAGCGAGTTGTGAAGCTGAGATAAGAAGAATTACTGCAAATAATATTTTTGAGCTGTGCATTTAATGTATTGTGGAAAAGAATCCGTTTTTTTAACTTTAAATTTTTGAATATGCAAAGATGGCACATTTTAATTTCTTGTGAAAATAAATAAACTCTCATGCCGTTAAAAAAACTGAAACCACGTCTCTGGAAGTTTAAATTATCCGTAAAATAAGAGTTTCAGAGGTTTATAAAATCATTTTTTCGATCGGCACTACCAGGATTCCTTCAGCACCAAGATTTTTTAATTTGCCAATAATATCCCAAAATCCTTTTTCGCTAATGACTGCATGCAGCGAACTCCACCCTGCTTTAGCCAATGGCATTATGGTGGGGCTTCTCATACCCGGAATGATTTGTACAATCTCTTCGATATTTTCGGTAGGCACATTCATCAGTACATATTTTTTATCTTCTGCCATTTGTACCGCTTCTGCACGAAACAAAAATTCATCCAGTATGGCTTTTTTCTCTTCAGATAAGTGCTTGTTAGCTATGAGTATAGCTTCAGATTTCATCACAGTCTCAACTTCCTTCAAATGATTGGTTATCAGCGTACTGCCTGAACTTACAATATCAAAGATTGCATCTGCAAGTCCAATTCCTGTTGCTATTTCAACCGAACCGGTAATAACATGAATCTGCGCACTGATTTGGTTGGATTTGAGAAATTCACTAAGTATTCGTGGATATGATGTGGCGATTACTTTTCCTTCAAACCATTGAATACCAGTATAATCATTCTCTTTTGGTATTGCCAGCGAGAGTCTGCATTTACTGAAACCCAGTCGTTTAACAATTTCTGCTTCCTTGTTTTTTTCAAAAAATTCATTTTCTCCCACAATACCCGCATCGGCTACTCCATCGGCCACCGATTGTGGAATGTCATCGTCTCTGAGAAAAAGCACCTCCACCGGAAAATTCCTGGCGGGCATAAGGAGCAACCGTTTAGCTGATTCAAGCTTTATACCTGTTTCGGCAAGCAGCGACATGGTATCTTCGTTGAGTCTTCCTTTTGTTTGTATAGCTATTCTTAGCATAATGTATGTTGGGTTATAGGTTGCAAAAATACATAATTTGCCGAAAAAATAAAAGCCCGTTTTTCAACGGGCTTTTGTGACTTCAAGTCGGCTGTGCTTAATTACTTAACTGCAGTAGCAGCAGAGTCAACAACAGCAGTAGCAGCAGAGTCAACTACAGCAACAGTAGAATCAACAGCTTCTACAACTTCAGTTGCAATTGAATCTTGTGCTTCTTCAACTTTTTGAGCTGGTTTGTTGCAAGCTACGAATATTGAAGCTACAGCGAAAAATAAAAATACTTTTTTCATTTTGTTTTAATCCTTTAAAAATTTAACATGTTATATATTTTGTTCAATTCAAAATCGGTGCAAAGATATATCAATATTTTGATATATGATTAATAATTTTCATTTTTTTTTATTTTTTTTTTGCTTTTATCTGTTTTATCCAAAAAAAGACTTAAAAACAAGTAAAAAAACATCAAAAAAATCAGTTCAATCTGTTTCTGATAAAACAGTAAAAAAAATCAGCGAGCTGATTACATAGCGGGAGCTACGCTGTCAACCGGTGCAATGCTATCGGCATTCAGACTATCAGCCGGAGCAGAAGTCACCTCTTCTACTACCAAAGAATCAGCCTGTGTACTGGTTTCGGTTTGAGCAGGCTTGTTGCAAGCCACAAAAATCGAAGCTACAGCGAAAAATAAAAATACTTTTTTCATTTTGAGATAATTATTATTAAAAAACGGTGCAAAGGTACAACATTTTTAGTAATCATGTACAAATATTTTTTTACTTTTTTTTAAAAAATTTTTTATGATTCAAATGCAGTGGTATAGAGGTATCTTTTTATACTCTTTTTGGGTGTTTTTTCAAATTCGTGCGGATAGAGATGAATTTTTGCTACACTTTCATAAGCAGCGACTGACGAATTCAGCATTTTCCGATTTTCTTCCATCACTTTCTCAAGTTGTTCCTGGCTCAAACCCTCAGCATCAACGGCTTCATAATCAGGACAAACGAGCGCCATCAGTTTTCCTTTTGAATCAATAACCAAACTTTCCATCACAAAAGGCATGTTATTTAATTTGGCTTCAATTTCTTCCGGATAGATGTTTTGTCCGTTTGCGCTCAGTATCATGGTTTTATTTCGTCCGCGAATAAATATATTGCCATTTGCGTCGATGGTTCCCAGGTCACCGGTGTGCAGCCAACCCTCATCATCCAGTATTTCTTTGGTTGATTCTTCGTTTTTGTAGTATCCCTTCATTACGTTTTCACCCCGAACAAATATTTCACCCACTCCGGTTTTTGGATCGGGTCGATCAATTTTTGCTTCCATGATATCCAGCACTTTTCCGGCTGATTTCGGCAGAAAATCGTTGGTATGCGAATAGCTGATAAGCGGTGCACATTCGGTCATTCCGTATCCTACGGTGAAGGGAAACTTAATTTTATTGAAAAACTCCTCTACCTCAGCATTCAACGGAGCGCCTCCGACTATTACCTGGGAGAAATTGCCACCGAAAGCATCGATCAGTTTTTTTCTTATCTGTGCCAGGATGGTCTGATCCAGAAACGGGATACTGAGTACCCAGCGCATCGATGGTCTTTCGAGCAGGGGTTGAATTTGCTTTTTATATATTTTTTCGATAATCAGTGGAACACAGAAAATTACATTCGGACGCACTTCGGCGAAGGCATTGAGAAGTATTTTGGCTGATGGAGTGCGACCGATAAAATGGACATGACTCCCGGTACAGGTAGCTGTCAGAAAATCAAAAGCACAACCGTAAGCATGTGCAAGCGGCAGAAATGCAACCAGTTTAAATCCCGGCGCCAGGAGTTTGGTACGAATGCCAAAAGTGATATTCCCTGCAAAATTATTACCGGTAAGCATCACTCCCTTGCTGAATCCTGTTGTACCGGAAGTATAGCTGATGCATACCAGTTCCGAATTTGGCTTATCAATATATCTGACTGAATCCTTGTGAAATCCGTCGGAGTATTTTTTATCAAAAAGCTCATTTACATGTTCTTTGGTAAGTTTACCGGGATTGAGTGGAGCAACAATATTTTCTTTTGATTCGCTCTCTTCGAGTAAAGTGGCAATAGGCTGATTAACGAGGGTTACCAACCTGAAATCCGACAGTGAATACACGGCTTTTACTGTTCTCAGATTGCTTTCTTCGAGGTTTTCCCAGATGTAATCGCTTACGAACAGCACTTTTGACTCCGAATGATTGATAATGTGATGCACATCGTTCGGATTAAAATCCTGTAAAATCGGTATTATCACAGCACCGTAAGTCACTGTAGCGAGGTATGTGATAGCCCAATTGGCGTTATTTTTACCGATTAGTGCTATTTTATCATCCTTCTTTATCTCCGTTTGTTCAAATAAGAGATGTAGCCGGGCAATTTCTTCAGCTACCTGCGCATAAGTAAGCGTTAAATTTTCACCATAATTCGTGTATGCATTCAGATCCCAGTTTTTTCTGAAACTGTCTTCGAATAAGCGAATGAAGTTTTCTTTTATCATTATTCTTTTGAATTTTTTAAAATATATTCGACAAAAATACTAAAATTACACACAATTAAAAAGTTTGTGCAATATTTTTTGACTTAATTATTATCTTTTTGAAAAGCACTAAACGCTGAAAAGAGAAAAAATAAGTACCTTTGCGAAATATTTCGTGGTACAGGCACCGGGATGATGCATCGAGATTACAAAGGTCTGAAAATTTGTCGTCGGCCAGTATAAACATCTAATAGTAAAAGAATTAAAATGAATATTTCGTATAATTGGCTCAAAGAATACATTAATATTAATGTATCACCAGAAAAACTTGCACAGATTCTCACCTCCATAGGACTTGAAGTGGGTGGTGTTGAAGAAATCCAGACTGTAAAGGGCGGCATGGAAGGATTGGTGATTGGTGAAGTAATTACCTGCTCCAGACACGAAAACTCAGATCACCTGAGCGTTACGACAGTAAATGTGGGAACAGGTGAACCTTTACAAATAGTCTGCGGTGCTCCCAATGTGGCTGCCGGACAAAAAGTGGTGGTTGCTACAATCGGTACAAAACTTTATTCGGGCGATGAAAGTTTCACAATTAAAAAATCAAAAATCAGGGGCGTAGAATCTCACGGAATGATTTGCGCTGAAGATGAAATCGGTCTCGGAACCAGTCACGATGGCATCATGGTGCTTCCGGCAGATGCAAAACCCGGTACTTTGGCCAGCGAATTCTTTGGGATAAAAAACGATACACTTATTGAAGTGGATATTACGCCCAATCGCGCCGATGCTGTTTCGCATTACGGAGTGGCCCGCGACCTGGCTGCTTATTTTACGCTGCATGATGAAACTGTAAAACTCACCAAACCGTCGATAGATGGTTTCAAAATAAATAATACCGTTTTGTCCATTCCCGTAAAAATTGAAAACACCGAAGCCTGTCCGCGTTACTCAGCGCTGACAATCTCGGGAATTTCAGTGAAAGAATCACCCGACTGGCTCAAGCAACGCCTCCTGGCAATCGGGTCAAGGCCTATCAACAACGTGGTGGATATTACCAACTTTATTTTACATGAATTGGGTCAACCCTTGCATGCTTTTGATGCTGATAAAATTACCAGCGGCGAAGTAAGGGTAAAAAATCTGCCGGATGGCACTCCTTTTACAACCCTCGAAGGCACCGAAAGAAAACTGAATCCGGGCGATCTGATGATATGCAACGGGGATGTACCCATGTGTATAGGTGGTGTATTTGGCGGTTTTGATTCGGGAGTGACCGAAAACACCTCGAAAGTATTCCTTGAAAGTGCCTATTTCAATCCTGTAAGTATCCGCAAAACTGCCCGCCGTCATGGTTTGAATACGGATGCATCTTTCCGGTTCGAACGTGGTTGCGATCCTGAAATGACTATTTATGCACTGAAAAGAGCAGCAATGCTCATACAGGAAGTGGCCGGAGGAATCATTTCCAGCGAAATTGTGGATGAATATCCCAATCCTGTACAACCATTTGAGGTTACTGTTAAGAAAAATAAAATTGATAACCTGATTGGCAAAAAAATTGGCCGGGAAAACATCCTGAAAATCCTGAAAGGACTTGAAATGGAAGTAAAAGCCGAAACAGATGATGCTTATCAGCTGAAAGTTCCGGCATACCGTGTCGATGTGCAGCGTGATGTGGATGTAATAGAGGATATTCTGCGTATTTACGGATACAACAACGTTGAAATTGGCGATAACCTGGTTTCGACCTTGAGTTTTGTGAAAAAACCCGACAGCCACAAACTACAGATCATCGTTTCAGAACAACTTACAGCTCAGGGTTTCAACGAAGTGTTGAATAATTCGCTCACCAAAATCGGTTATTACGGAAAACTGACTTCATACCCCGAAAATGAGTGTGTAAAAATAATGAATCCGCTCAGTTCAGATCTGAGTGTATTGCGTCAGACTTTGCTTTTCGGAGGTTTGGAAAACATTTCGCGCAACACGAACCACCGCAATGCCGATCTGAAACTGTATGAATTCGGAAATTGCTACCAATATCTTGCCGGCAAAAAAACAGACGACCAGGTGCTGTCGGCTTACAACGAAGATTATCACCTTGGAATATGGTTAACAGGCAATAAATATTCGGATAGCTGGATTAATGGTTCACAAAAATCAAGCATCTATGAGCTGAAAGCTTACGTTGAAAATATCCTTGTACGTCTCGGTTTTGATTTACAGAAATTAAAAACTGCAGAATACTCATCCGATATTTACACCGAAGCGATGAGCATTAATTCTCCAAACAAGAAACTCCTCTGCACGTTCGGCATCGTAAGTGATGCGGCAAAAAAAACATCCGACATAGAAGCAGAAGTGTTTTTTGCTGATATCTACTGGACTAACCTGTTACAAACGCTGAACACAAACGACGTAAAATACAAAGAGTTACCAAAATTCCCTGAAGTAAGGCGTGATTTGGCATTCCTGCTTGATACAAATATAACTTTTGCGGAGATTGAAAACACAGCATTCGAAACCGAGCGGAGAATTCTGAAAAAAGTAAGTCTGTTTGATGTGTATGAAGGTAAAAACCTTGAACCGGGGAAAAAATCGTATGCCATCAGTTTTATTTTGCAGGATGAAAACAAAACACTCACAGACAGCATTATAGACGGCACAATGAAGAATATCCAAAAGAACATTGAATCGAAACTGAATGCCAGATTAAGGAGTTAAGTTTACTTTTAAAAACAATTTGCGGGGCTAAATCAGCTTCGCAAATTTTCGTTTTACACCTGAAATACAATTTCCAATTACATTTTCGTTGCAATTCGCCTGTTAAATTTCGGTAATCTGATACAATAATATTATTAATTTATTCAAATGAGTGGATTTTTTGGGAGTATATCAAAAAATGATTGTGTAGATGATGTGTTTTATGGCACCGACTATCATTCTCACCTCGGTACAAAAAGAGCCGGCATTGCATTTTTTTCGGGAAAAAATGGCTTTCAGCGCGCTATTCACAGTCTGGAAGATGGATATTTCCGGAATAAATTCGAAAACGACATCAAAGGGTTTGCAGGTAACTGCGGAATTGGAGTCATCAGCGATTCCGAAGCCCAGCCCATGGTAGTAAACTCCCACTTCGGACGTTTCGGAGTGGCAACAGTAAGCCGGATTATTAATATCAATGACCTGGAAGAACATTTTCTGAAACTACACCACACATTTTCAGAGACGAGTCAGGGTACTGTAAATCCCACTGAACTCATTTCCATGCTCATAGCCGAAGGAAACGATTTTGTGTCGGGGATAGAGAATGTTTTTGAAAAAGTGAAGGGCTCGTGCTCCATGCTCATACTTACCGAAAACGGCATAATTGCGGCACGCGATAAACTGGGACGAACTCCGGTTGTGATAGGTAAAAAAAACAATGCTTATGCAGCTGCATTCGAAACCTGCTCTTTCTCCAATCTCGGTTATGAGACTGAAAAATACCTGGGTCCGGGCGAAATTGTAAAACTTACCGCCGAAGGATGGGAACAACTGCGCAAACCCAACGTAGAAATGCAAATCTGCTCTTTCCTGTGGGTGTATTACGGGTATCCTCCCTCATTTTACGAAGGAATAAACGTAGAAGAAACACGCTACAGGTGCGGAGCAGCATTAGCAAAAAATGATCCGATAGAAGCCGATTTTGTTGCCGGCATACCCGACTCGGGAGTAGGTCATGCCGTGGGCTACAGCCACGCAAGAGGCTTGCCGTTCAAACGTCCGTACACCAAATACACTCCCACCTGGCCACGAAGTTTCATGCCTCAAAGTCAGCACATGCGCGAGCTGGTGGCAAAAATGAAACTTCTGCCCAACAAATCCATCATTGAGAATAAAAAAGGAATTTTTCTGGACGATTCCATTGTACGCGGCACTCAACTGAAAGACAACGTCCGCGACCTGCACGAAGCCGGTATAAAAGAAGTTAACATGCGTATAGCGTGTCCGCCGCTTACCTATCCGTGTGAGTTTCTGAATTTCAGCAGGTCGCGCTCCAGCATGGAACTGGCTACTCACAAAGCAGTAAAAGAACTGGAGGGAACAGAGAACGTGAATATGAAAGAGTACTCCGATGCAGGTTCTGAAAAATATGCAGCGATGGTCGATAAAATCCGCGAAAACCTCGGCCTTACAACACTGAGATTTCAGAAAATAGAAGATTTGGTAGAAGCAATCGGGCTGCCGAAAGAAAAACTGTGTACCCACTGCTTTGACGGATCAAGTCATTTTTAGTGTCCAACTTGCACTGAGAATGCTTTAAAAACATAAAAGAGCTGTATTGTAACAGCTCTTCTTTGCTCTCCCTCTTGGACTTGAACCAAGGACCCTCTGATTAACAGTCAGATGCTCTAACCGACTGAGCTAAGGAAGAATTTTCCACATTTTTTCAAATGCGAATGCAAAAGTAACGGATATTTTTGAAATATACAATATCTTTGTAAAAAAAATAACAAAAAATTACATGAAGAAAGTATTAGGAATGGGCAACGCCCTGACAGACATACTGTTTCGGATTGAGAACGATGATATACTGAGTAAACTCAATCTGACAAAAGGCGGTATGCAATTAATCGAAAACACACAGTCTGAGGTGATAAAATCACATTTTACACCCGGATCGGCTACGATGGCAACCGGAGGATCGGCCTCCAACACCATCAATGGAATATCGAAACTGGGTATTGAAAGCGGATTCATAGGGAAAATCAGCGACGACGAAATAGGCAGGTTTTTCGCTCTCAACAGTCTTGAGAACGGAGTGACACCCTACATGCAGAAAAGTAAAACGCCCTCAGGACATTGCACAATCCTGGTCTCACCGGATAGCGAACGTACTCTCTGCACTTTTCTGGGTGCAGCCAGCGAACTGAATGCCGGTGATATAAACCAGCATTTTTTTGAGGGCTATCATTTTTTCCATATCGAAGGTTATCTGGTACAGGACCATGATTTGATTCGTACTGCACTGAAAATGGCGAAAGATGCCGGCCTAATAACCTCCATTGATTTGGCCAGCTTCAACGTAGTGAATGAAAATCTCGAATTTCTGCATGAAATTATTGAAAAATATGTGGATATCATATTTGCAAATGAAGAAGAAGCGATGGCGTTTACAGGCAAAAAACCGGCAGAAGCAGTCCGTGATATGGCCCAAATGTGCCGTATAGCAGTAGTGAAAATTGGAAAAGACGGCTCCCTGATCCAATCCGGTACTGATTTTTATGACATCGAGCCGCATCAGGTGAAAAGTGTGGACACAACCGGTGCCGGTGACTTTTATGCTGCAGGATTTTTGTTTGGACTGGCCAACAGTTATCCGCTGGAGGTGTGTGGTAAAATCGGTTCGCTCGTTTCGTCGCGGGTGGTGGAAGTAGTGGGCACCAAAATGGCGAAAGAAACCTGGGATGAAATAGCTGAAAATGTCAGATTGCTGACACAGAATTAGCGGCTGACACTTATCCGGCCTGAAAAACACATTTTCTTACGTACCAAAAGTAATGCTGACTGATGGTAAATGCGAGAAAATGTGTTTTTTTCAATGAGGTCATCCTGACTTTTTTTAAAACAGTAGAAATCAAAGTTAAACTTGTATATTTTCAGGAATAGTATTACAGCGGCTTCAGCTCTACCGTGAAATGTCGCATAATAGGTTCTTCGGATACAATTTCATAGCCTCGCCTGATGTTGTTTCTTCTGTCGAACACATTCTTAACTGCCACAGCTACTACATCCATGTGATTGTTTGTATAGGTTCGGCGGGGAATGGCCAGTCGGAGTAATTCAAGTTCCGGAAACCGGTTTTGGCGTGTCACCGGATCCCGGTCGGCCAGCAATGCTCCTATTTCCACAGTCCGGATTCCTGCTTCGAGATACAATTCAATGGCCAGCGTCTGTGCAATAAATTCTTCTGCGGGCACCCGGCTTATTATTTTCTTTGCATCCAAAAATATGGCATGACCGCCTGCAGGTCTCTGATAGGGAATACCAAATTCATCCAGCCTGCTGCCTAAGTATTCTACCTGCTTAATCCGGCTTTCCAGGTAATCAAAATCTGTTCCTTCTTCAAGCCCCTGTGCCAGGGCTTCCATATCCCTGCCCGACATGCCACCGTAGGTGATAAATCCCTCGTTGAGAATGCAGTATATTTTACATTTTTTCCAGAGTGCTTCTGATTTCATTGCCAGAAAACCACCCATATTCACAACGGCATCTTTCTTGGACGACATGGTCATAACATCAGCATACGAAAACATCTCGCGGACGATTTCCCGGATGGATTTATCCGAATAACCTTTCTCGCGTGTTTTAATGAAATAGGCATTTTCGGCAAAGCGGGCAGAATCAATTAATAGCAATACATCAAATTTTTGGCATAACCGGGAGGTTTCACGGATATTTTCCATCGACACAGGCTGTCCGCCGGCGGTGTTGTTGGTTACGGTGAGCACAACAGCCGGAATTTTCTCTTTCGGGTAGCTTTTCAGGGCATTTTCAAGTTTCTCCAGATCGATATTTCCTTTGAACGGAATTTCGAGCTGCGTATCCTTTGCCTCATCTATGGTACAATCCAGGGCAGTTGCTTTACGGTATTCTATGTGTGCCTTGGTGGTATCAAAGTGCGAATTGCCAGGCAAAATATCACCTTCTTTTACGATGGCTGAGAAAAGCAAATTCTCAGCAGCGCGTCCCTGATGGGTGGGAAAAAAATAATCGAATCCCAGCAAATCGCTAATAGCATTTTTCAGGGAAAAATAGGACCGTGCACCTGCATAGCTCTCGTCACCAAGCATCATGGCCGACCATTGCCTGTCGCTCATGGCCCCTGTGCCGCTGTCGGTGAGCAAATCGATAAAAACCTGCCCGCTTTTCAGTCCAAAAAGGTTGTATTTCGCATCTCTGATCCATTTTTCGCGCTCATGACGAGTGCTCCGGCGGATTGATTCCACCATTTTTATTTTATACGATTCGGCAAACGGAAGTTCCATTTTTTCAGCTGTTTTTTTGTATTTTTGATTTATAATCATGCAAATTTAGCAATTTATAGGAGAATGCATCTTTCATCCGGTGAAAAAAAGTAATTTTGTCGGAAAAATATTTTTATGAAAATTAATACCGGAAACGTCAGGATCTATATATTTATTACCATCGCCATGCTGTGCTGGTCATTTTCATTTATCTGGACCAAAATAGCACTGGAAAGTTTTCCTCCCCTCACACTGATCACTCTTCGCCTGATTCTGGCTTCGGTACTTCTCTACGGATTTCTGAAACTGAGCGGACGATTGCAAAAAATCGACAAACCGGATCTGAAACTGTTTTTTGCACTGGCTTTCTTCGAACCGTTTATGTATTACGTGGGTGAAACTTATGGTCTGACAATGGTAAAACCAACGCTGGCATCGGTCATTATAGCTACGATTCCGGTTTTTGCTCCTTTTTTTGCATTTGTATTTCTGAAAGAGCGGTTTACCATCATCAATATGCTCGGAATCGGTGTTTCAATCATTGGTGTGTACCTGATCGTTTACAATACCGACGGAAGTGAAACCACCTCTGTCATTGGCGTTGCGCTGGTTTTTCTGGCAGTACTTTCGGCCATCATCTATGGTTTGTTGCTTCGTAAAATACCCGAGAAGTATTCGGCCACCAATATTATATTCTATCAATCCATGATTGGTTTGATCTATTTTATTCCTGTGGCTGCGATGGTGGATTTGAGGCTGTTGGCACGAATGGTGATACTGCGTCAATCGGTACAAGCACTTTTGATGCTTACCTTTTTTGCTTCGGTTATTGCGTTTGTGCTGTTTGCAGATGTGGTCAGAAAGATTGGTATTACCAAATCGGAAGTATTTACAAACCTGATTCCGGTATTCACAGCGCTGCTTTCATGGGCAATCTTCAAAGAAATGATGAATTCCTTTCAATGGATTGGAGTTTTTGTTGTAATTTTGGGTGTTTTTGTGAGTCAGAGTAAGAATAAAAAAGCCGGAAGACCGAAGAGTGAAGACGTTAGATGATATTTGAAATAAGTTGTTTGCTTTAATTAAAATGTTAAATAAAAATGAGTTTCTAAGTTTGAGAAGTTAATAATTTGGCAAAAAGCCATGGAAACCGGAGAAGATCTTTTTGTTTTGTAAAAAGATTTTCCCAAAGAAGAACCATATAACTCAACTTCTCAGATCCGATGTGCAGCTGATTCCATTGCTTTAAATATTGCCTAAGGTTCAATTTCCCAGTCTGACAAAGAACAACAGAAATTTATCAGCTATTCCATTCGCTCATTGGCAGAAGTTGTAAATGGCTTATATAAAGCAAAGAATAGAAATTATTTGCCAGAAGATATATTTTCAAAATATTATAAACAGTCGTTTGATTTAATGAATATGATGATTGCATTCAAAAATCAAATAAAATAACTTTTTATCAAGACACGGGCAAGCCTGCAAGTAGAATCTTTTTTACAGACAAAAATTTCGGTCTTCCGTCTTCAAACTTGTGTTATTATGAAACTTCTCTACCCTTTATACTTCGTTTATCAATGGCTTATAGCTATGCCATTGATGCTGATATCAACCGTTATCACCTCTATTCTGATTTTTCTTATTTCTCCGGTTTTTCCGAACCATAAAATTTCGTATCTGCCGGGCATACTTTGGGGAAAATTTGTCTGTTATCTCTTTTTCATTCATGTAAAAATAAGCGGAATGGAGCATCTGGACAGAAAGCAATCCTACGTTTTCGCAGCTAACCATCAGAGTGCTTTTGATATTCTGGTAATTTACGGCTGGCTTCCATACATTTTCAAGTGGCTGCTGAAGATAGAGCTACGTAAAGTTCCGTTTCTGGGTGCAGCCTGCCAGGCAGCCGGTCATATTTTTGTGGACAGATCCAATCCTGTTGCTGCCAAGCAGAGCATGCAAAAAGCCCTTGAACAGTTGAAAAATGGCGTTTCGGTAGTAATTTTTCCCGAAGGAACGCGAACCAAAACCGGAAAACTCGGCAAATTCAAACGGGGTGCTTTTCTCATGGCACTGGAGCTGCAACTTCCCATCGTACCCATTACTATTGCAGGTAGTTTCGAAAGGATTAAAGGCTGGCGAACTTTTCCGGGAACAATAAAAATGACTATTCACCCCCCTGTTGATGTGACCACCTACGGAATGGACGAATCATCAGCATTGCTCCGAAATACTCAGGAAATTATCAGAAGCGGATTGTAAATGCCTTTGGCGAAATACGGTCTTTTTTCACTGCACATAATTCAAATCTCAATTGTTTTTTTATATTTTGAGTGACAATATAGTTAAATGTTGTTAATTCTCAATCCAAACGACTGTGTGTAATCGTCTAATTATCTGTAAGATAAATAAATTGCATTACAAAGATGTAAATTATTTATGGTACTTGGTATTGCATAGTATTATATTGTATTGTATATTTGCAGCATAAATTTATTAAAATAAGAATTTTCATAAAAAATCCACTTTAAAAATTAATCATTTTAAAACAAGAAAACTATGTCAGGCAAATACGACGATTTAGAAAAACTGAGAGACCTTTACTCCAAAGGCATTATTACCGAAGCCGAATTTAATGCCGAAAAGGCCAAAATTCTCAATGATAACCGGGAAGCCGGTGTAAATGAAACTACTCAAACGGCAGATAACAACAATGGTTACTGCTCGCTCATGCACTTGTCACAGTTTTCGAACTTCCTGTTTCCGGGATTGGGTCTTATCATCCCGATTGTGATGTGGGCTACCCGAAAAAACGAAAGTAAATTTGCTGATGTTAACGGAAAAATCATTTTCAACTGGAAAATCAGTTCGTTTATCTACACCAGTGTTCTGGTGATACTGGTAATAGCAGCAGCGTTGGTCTTTGGCACACAAATAGCATTTTCAGGAATTGGTAATTATGATACTTTCCAGGGAATGATGGATGATAATCCGATGAAAATATTTAGTTTAATCGGAGCATTGGGCATCATCATCATACCTGCAATAGCAATTGTTGTACTTGATTTCATATTTACCATCATTGGTGCCATCAAAGCCAACAAAGGCGAAGTGTGGAATTACCCGCTCAGCATTCGGTTTTTCAGCACAAAAAACCAATAATAAAACGAAAACAAATTTTTCACATCTAAAGAAGAATAAACCGGATGATAAAACTTACCGACATAAACAAAACCTATTATACCGAAGCCACTTCGCTTCATGTACTGAAAGGGATAGACCTGACGATCGAAAAAGGAGAATACGTTTCGGTGATGGGTGCATCGGGTTCGGGAAAATCTACCCTGCTGAATATCATTGGCATTCTTGACAATTATGATACAGGAAGCTACTACCTGAATGATATACTGATCCGGGATTTAAGCGAAAAAAAGGCAGCCTGGTTTCGTAACGAAATGATTGGATTTGTATTTCAATCATTTAACCTGATCAATTTTAAAAATGCGATGGAAAATGTAGCACTGCCGCTGTATTACAAAAACGTCGGACGAAAGAAACGCAATGCCATTGCCATGGAGTACCTGGATATGATGGGACTGAAAGACTGGGCAACACACATGCCTTCTGAAATGTCGGGTGGTCAGAAACAGCGTGTAGCCATTGCCCGGGCTATCATCTCACAACCCAAAGTACTCCTTGCCGACGAGCCTACTGGTGCCCTTGACAGTAAAACCAGCGAAGAAGTAATGCAGGTGTTGAAAGAGCTGAATAAAACCGGTATTACCACCGTCATTGTTACACACGAACAGTCGGTAGCAGACACTACCGACCGCATTATACACATTAAAGACGGTCTGATAGAAAATCAGTATCAGACTAAAAAAAGTCTAATCACACAGTATTAAAAATTATCATGAATACGCTTGAAGAGATATTTGCCGCTCTCAAACACAATAAACTCCGCACTACCATGACCGGCCTGTCGGTTTCGTGGGGAATTTTCATTCTCATAGTTCTGCTCGGTGCAGGCAATGGATTGCAAAACGGAGTAACAAGCAATTTTAGCAACAGAGCCACCAATACGGTTCAGATGTGGCCCGGACAGACTTCATTGCCATATAAAGGACTTAAATCGGCCCGAAACCTTAATTTTTCCGAAAAAGAATTGAGTACCGTTGACGACAATGTGGCAGAAAGCGATGAAGAAACGGGAATTATCGATAAGAGTTCCACCATTACATTTGGTAACGAATACGGCTCTTACAGGATAAAAGGTGTACATCCGAGTTATCAGAAAGTATTTAATCTTGAATTCACAGCCCGAAACGGACGGTTTATCAACAACCTGGACATTGAAAAAAGCAATAAAGTAATAGTACTTGACAAGAAAATAGAGGAAACACTATTCAAAAACAAGCCGGCACTCGGACAGTATGTGAAAGTGGGTTCCATCGTATTCAAAGTGGTGGGTGTCAACACCAAAAAAGAGGGATGGGATGGTTCCCAGGCATATATTCCCTTCACCACAGCTCAATCTATTTACAATCCGGATAAAAAATTCAACTCCATAGCATTCACCACAAAAGGGCTTGAAACCAAAGAATCGAATGAACGATTTGACAAACAGCTTAAAACCAAAATGTCGCAAACCATGCTGTTTGATCCGAAAGACGAAAAAGCGCTCTGGATAAACAACTCGCAGGAAAATTACCTGCAAACCATGCGAATTTTCAAAGGAATTAACCTGTTTGTAACTATAGTTGGGATTTTCACACTCATAGCCGGTATTGTGGGTGTAAGCAATATAATGCTTGTTTCGGTAAAGGAGCGCACGCGCGAAATAGGCATAAGAAAGGCTATCGGAGCATCACCCGCTTCCATTTTGACTTCTATAGTGATTGAATCAATCCTGATTACTGCCCTTTTTGGCTATATCGGGATGATGATGGGTATCGGATTAACTGAAGTTGTAAACTTCGTGATGGAAAAAAGCGCTGCCGGCCAAACGAACGCCGGAGGTGAGCAAATGTCGGTCTTCAAAAATCCAACTGTACAAATCGGTTACGTGATATTCTCAACGGTGATACTCATTATTTCGGGTGTGATAGCCGGATACATGCCTGCCCGAAGAGCAACCCGCATTAAACCGATTGAAGCGATGAGAGAAGAATAACCCCAAAACCCTGAAGTGTAGTCTTATATACTAATTATGTAATAAAAAATAATGCAAAACAGCAAAACAACAAATAACGAAAAGATCAAAACTTCCCCTTCAGGAGGTCGGGGGGCACGTATTTTCGATCCTGACCGCTGGTATGAAATCTGGCAAGCCATCACGCACAACAAATCAAGAAGTGTGCTTACCGCTTTCGGTATATTCTGGGGTATGTTTATGCTGGTAGTGATGGTGGGTGCAGCCAACTCGCTGAAATCGAACATGATGAAAGAAATTGAGGGTTTTGCCACAAACTCCTGCTTCGTAAGCGACGGGGTAACCTCCGAACCTTACAAAGGATTCAAAAAGGGACGATCCTGGAATATTGTCAACGCAGACCTGCCGGTACTCGTGAATAAAATTCCTGAAATGCAGCATCTTTCACCCGTCCTATTTGGCGGCCGGTCCACCGATAAAAACGTAGTAAGAGGTGAAAAATCAGGCTCGTTCAATTCAAAGGGAGTTTATGCCAACTACAACGAAATTGACCGGAGCAAAATGAAGTTCGGAAGATTCATCAACTCTATCGACGTGGCAGAACAGCGTAAAGTATGTGTAATAGGAAAAAGGGTGTATGAAGTTCTCTTCAACAACGGTGAAAATCCGGTGGGAAAAAACATACAACTCAACGGAATCTATTTTCAGGTAATCGGAGTTTCGGGCAATTCATCGGGCATCAACATCGGAGGAAATGCCGAAGAAACTGTCATTTTGCCATTCTCTACCATGCAGCAGGCATTCAACCAGGGAAACATCGTGCATTTTCTGGCCATTACGGCCGATCCGGGTGTAAAAGTGAGTGAAGTGGAAAAAGCAGTGAAAGATGAGCTTAAACGAATTCACAACATATCTCCTACCGACAAGACAGCCGTATGGTCGTTGAACCTGGAGGATATGTTTACCATGTTTTTCTACCTTCAGATTGGTATCGGAATTCTGGTGTGGATAGTGGGTTTGGGTACGCTGGCTGCCGGAGGAATAGGCGTAAGCAACATTATGCTGGTCACCGTACGCGAACGGACAAAAGAAATCGGGATAAAAAGAGCACTCGGAGCTACTCCGGCCAATATCATCTCACAGATAATTATTGAAAGTATCATCCTGACACTGATTGCCGGATTAGCCGGGATGATGTTCGGAGTAGGTATATTACAGGTTATCGGCATATTATTCAGTCAGAATGCAGAGTCCATGCTGAAAGATCCTCAGATAAGTTTCACAATAGCCATCGGATCGCTCTTCGTAATACTGATTGTAGGTAGTCTGGCAGGACTCATTCCGGCCAGGCGGGCAGTAAGCATCAAAGCCATCGAAGCTATCAGAGATGAAAATTAAGGGAAACAACTCTCTGCGGTCAGAATTTATTAAAAAACCGAATCATACAGATTTTTTATTTAGAGAAAAAGTAATTTTAAAAAGAAATAAAGTATTAACCATTTAAAGGCCTGAAAATTCACTGCCAGGTGGAAACAGGGAAAATAAAAATTTATGAAAAAAGTATTAAAAATCACATTGTGGGTACTTCTCGGATTAGTTGTACTGGGTACTTTCTACTTCTTATATCAGAAATCCAAACCAAAAATCATCCGTTATGAAATAGAAACAGTGACCAGTGGATCTATCGAAAAAAGAACAGTAGCTACCGGAAAAGTGGAACCCCGAAACGAAATTCTGATAAAGCCACAGATGTCCGGGATTATTTCGGAAGTTTACAAGCAGGCCGGCGATGCTGTTAAAGCAGGTGATGTCATTGCTAAAATAAAAGTGGTGCCGGATATGGTCAATCTGAACGCATCCGAATCGCGTGTACAACTCGCCAAACTGGCTTACGAACAAGCACTTACCGTTTACAATCGCGACAAGGCACTCTTTGATAAAAAGGTAATATCAAAGGAAGAATTCGAAAAATCGACGCTGACATTGAACAACAACAAAGAAGAACTGAAAACCGCTCAGGACAATCTGAGTCTTGTACGCGAAGGCATTTCGAGCCGAACGGCCGCTTACAGCAACACGCTGGTGAGATCAACCGTCACCGGAACCATTCTTGATGTGCCGGTGAAAGTCGGAAATTCGGTCATTCAGTCGAATAATTTCAACGACGGAACCACCATTGCCACCGTAGCCAATCTGAACGACATGCTATTCGTGGGCAAACTGGACGAAACCGAAGTGGGGCGCATTCATACCGGGATGCCCATGACAATCACTATCGGGGCGCTTCAGGATCACAAACTGGCAGCCAACCTGGAGTACATTGCTCCGAAAGGAACGGAAGAAAGCGGAGCTATCATGTTTCAGATGAAAGCCTCGGTAAAAATTCCATCGGATATATTTGTGCGTGCTGGCTATAGCGCGAATGCCGAAATCATGCTCGAACAGGCCATTGACGTGCTCACCATCCCCGAAAGTTGTCTGGAATTCAGCAACGACAGCGCCTTTGTGTATCTGCTCACCAAAGACGAACCGCAGGAATTTAAGAAAACAGTGGTGAAAACCGGTCTTTCAGATGGCATCAACATCCAGCTAACCCAGGGTCTGAAACTGGGAGAAAAAATACGGGGAGCCGAAATTGTGGAAAAGAAAAAGGAAAACGTGAACTAAAAAACTCCCGAAAATGAAAACAAAAATCATAACGGCAATTATACTGTTTTTCTGCGTGTTACAGATTTCGGCACAGCACCGGTGGACACTCCCTGAATGTATTGACACGGCTCTGGCCAACAACCGTAACATCAAGAAACAAAAACTGAATTATAAATCCGGCGAAATAAGCTACAATCAGGCAAAAGCCAACCGTTTGCCCAACCTGAATGCATCTTTGGGACAAAACTTCAACTTTGGCCGCTCGCTGGCTGCCGACAATACATATCAAAATTCGAATTCACAAAACACGTCGTTTTCTCTTTCATCAGGAGTGACACTTTTCAACGGATTCAGGATGAAAAACACCATCGAAGCACGTCAGGCAGAACTGCTGGCAGCCGGAGCCGATGTTCAGAAAATAGAAAAAGACATCATTCTGAATGTATCAGGTGTGTTTCTGCAGGTTCTTCAAAACAAGGAAATGCTTCGGAATGCAGAAAACCAGCTGAACATAACCCGCGAAAACATAGCAAGACGAAAAGAGCTGATAGAAGCCGGAAAACTGGCAGAGGGTGAAATTTTCGAAATTCAGGCTCAGGAAGCTAAAGAAGAACTCGCACGCGTACAGGCTGAAAACCAGCTGAAGCTATCACTGCTCGATCTATCGCAAGTACTCGAACTGGACCATTTTGAAGATATTGATGTGGCGGTACCTGAAAATTTGCTCGAAAACGAGCTGGCACTTCTTTCGGCCGATGAGGTTTACAGCAGTGCCCTGGATAACCGTCCGGAAATAAAATCGGCCCAGCACCGATTGGAAAGCAGCCTGAAATCGGTGGAAATTGCCAATGCCGGAAAATTACCATCACTATCTATGGGAGCACAATGGGGCTCAGGCTATTACAACATGAGCAACTTACCTAACAATGCTTCCTTCGGCAAACAATTTTCAAACAACATGAGCACGGGTATCGGATTAAACCTTTCCATCCCTATTTTCAATCGTTATGAAGTGAAAAATCAGGTGGAAAGTGCCAAACTTAACGTTGAAAGCTCGAAAATCGATATTGAAAACACAAAAATAGAACTTCGGAAAACAATACAGCAGGCTTATTACAACGCTTTGGCGGCAAAAAACCGCTGGGATTCGAGCCGCAAATCGGTGAAAGCAAACGAAGAATCATACCGTTTTGCCAGTCAGAAGTATGAAGTAGGCAGAGCCAATCAATACGAACTTAACCTCGCTAAAACCAATTTATCGCAGTCCATTTCCGAAGAGACACAAGCCAAATATGAATACGTTTTCAGAATGAAAATACTGGAATTGATGAAATAATTTATTCAGAAAAAGTACTACAAGACATTCAAGTCTTGTAGCCTTCTTAAAAAAACAATTTACTATAACTATGAACGCAGACAACATTAAATCACAAATGCGGAAAGGTTATCTGGAATACTGCATTCTGCTTATTCTGAAAAAGAAACCTGCATACGCTTCGGACATCATTGCCGAACTCAAAGCTGTAAAGATGATAGTAGTGGAAGGCACCATGTATCCGCTTCTTACACGTCTGAAAAACAGCGAATTGCTCGACTACCGCTGGGAAGAATCCACCCAGGGTCCGCCCCGGAAATACTACGAGATGACTGCCAAAGGCCATGCATTTCTCAACGAACTGGATATAGCCTGGAAGGAAATAAACGAAGTAGTAGATAATTTACAACAGAATTTACAATAAAAATTCGGTCAGAACTAACAATAAAAAAAACACAAACAGATGAAAAAGACATTGACAATCAATCTGAACAATACAGTTTTCCACATCGATGATGATGCGTACGAACTCCTGCAGTCGTACCTGGCTGAAGTTAGTCATCATTTCAAGTCAGAAACAGAAAAAGCGGACATCATGAGCGATATTGAAGCCCGGATTGCAGAACTTTTTTCGGAAAAAATGGACAAACAGAAAAACGTAATCACCATTGAGGATGTGGATACGGTCATTACGATTATGGGAAAACCCAGTCAGTTCGTAGATGATGATACAGATGAAGAATCACAGCAAAACGCTCAGGAAGACGCTTCGAAAAAGAAAACCCACAAAAAGTATTACCGCGACGTTGACAATCAGCTGCTTAGCGGCGTGTCAGCCGGATTAGCCGCATATCTCAACTGGGACGTGGCGATCGTACGTATCATTTTTGTGGTATTGGCTTTCGTTACTTCCGGTACGTTTATACTTATCTATCTGCTCATGTGGCTGATAGTACCCAAAGCTGAAACAACCGCCCAGAAACTCGAAATGCACGGTGAAGATGTAAATATTGAATCCATCAAAAACAAGATGGTTGACGCCAAAGAATACCTGGAGAGCGATAAATTCAAACAAACCGCTACCGCCACCGGAAACAGAATATGGGAAATAATCCGGGTATTCCTGAAAATACTACTCACTGTCACAATGGCTATTGTAAGTATAATTGGTGTAATCTTAATTGCTACGCTGATTCTTGCTCTCATTCTTTTCTTACTCGAACCGGAGGTAATTACAAGCATTTCTCCACAATTCTTTGCCATTTTCGGCAACACATCACCCGATAAAGTCATCCTGCTGCTTTTAGCGCTGCTGTTTATCATCGGATGTCCTATATTCGCACTGATTTACTGGACTACCGGAATTGTTTCCAACAACAAAAAACCCAGATCGTCCTCGGCATTGTGGATTGCTTTAATACTCTGGCTGGCAGGCATATTTATGTTTATCGGCACAGGAGCCGATACTCTTAAAAAACTGAACGACAGCAATATAACTTCGTACAACTCCAACTCAGACAACCCTGAATACACAGATGAAGCACGCACTCTGGCCGATTTCACTACCATTGATGCTTCCGGAGCTATTGAAATAGAACTTACCCAACAGGCAGATCAATCTGTATCGGTAAGAACGCTCCGGGAATACCTTGGGAACGTAAAAACCGAAGTAGCTGATGGAACACTGAAAATCTATTCAACCGATAACCTGATAAAACCTACTATAAAAGTTAAAATCGGAGTAGATTCTCTCAGCAAGATAGAAGCCCGCGGTGCTTCAAAAATTGAATTCACGGATACTTTTTCGCTAAAAAAATTAAATATTAACCTTCGCGGAGCAAGCAATGCCGATATAAAAGTAAATTCGGCACAGAAATTGGAGTTTGACGTACAAGGTGCAAGTAAACTTGACATCAGCGGCTCTGCAGACACCCTGGCTATCAGAGGTGATGGCGCCAGCAAAATCGAAGCCGATGATCTGGGCTCAAAAGTAGTGAGGATAGAAATGAACGGAGCAAGCCATGCCAAAGTTTTTGCTTCCGAATCATTCGACGGACATGCATTTGGAGTCAGTAAAATAGTTGTAAAAGGTAATCCGGCAAAAAGAACCAATGAATTCAATCCCGGATCGAGCATTCAATACGAGTAAAATTTTTCAAAAAAAAATGTCATGAAACTAAATCTGTTAATATCGGGTCTGGTACTGCTATGTGCACTACCTGCCATTTCACAAAAAAAAGAATACACAATCGTATCCGAAAAAAGAAATGTAGCTTCTTTCGAAACGATAGATGTATCCGGAAGATTTGTGGTAATGCTCTATCCGGACACAAAACCGGAAGTCACCGTAATGGCTGCCGAAGAGTATATTGCCGACGTTGAAACTGTGGTAGAGAACGGTGTATTGAAAATCAACATGATAGACCTTACCGACAACAAAAATGTAAGTATTGTGGACGGTTTGAGAACCAAATACAACGATTATCTGATACGTAATCCCATCGAAATACACGTCGGAGTGACCAATTTCAGCAAAATCTACGTAAAAGGAGTTACGACTTTGGAAACGGAATCGATGCTCAAATTACAGAATTTATACATAGATATCAACGATGCCTCAAAAGCCAATCTGGACATTGAAGTCGAAAACGGGTTTATGGCAGCACTCTCAGGTGCATCCAAAATAAACATCAAAGGCAAAGCAATGAATGCCGACATCAGTGCCAGCGGCGCATCTTCATTCGAGGCGAAAGACCTCATGATCCGGAATGCCAAAATATCACTGTCGGGAGCAAGCAGGGCCGAAATTCATGCCTCTGAGAGTCTGGATGCCGACTTGAAAGGTGCTACAAAACTTATCTGTACAGGAAGCCCCAAAAACATCAGACAAAACGCTTCAAGAGGCTCCGGTATTATCGTAAAATAAATCAGAGTATCAGCAAACAGAATGCCGGAAAGTAAAAATACTTCCGGCATTTTGTTTGGTGTGATTATGGAATTCTATTCCCAATCGCTTACAGGGCGGCAGGCACACACCAGATTTCGGTCGCCGTAAGCATTATCTACCCTTGCAACGTTTATCCAGAACTTGTTTTCAGCCACCCACGGAGCCGGATATGCCGCTTTTTGCCTTGAATATGGATGATTCCAGTCATCTCCCACTATTTCGTACTCGGGATGCGGGGCATTCATCAACACGTTGTTGGTTTTATCGGCAATGCCATTTTCAATCTCTTTTATTTCATCGTAGATTTTCAGCATAGCATCGGTAAATTTGTCTAATTCGGCCAGCGACTCACTTTCAGTAGGTTCTATCATCAGTGTGCCATGTACGGGGAATGATAAAGTGGGCGCATGATAGCCATAATCCATCAGTCGTTTTGCAATATCTGTCTCGCTCACACCGGAAGTATTTTTGAAATTCCGGCATTCAAGAATCAACTCATGCCCTACCCGTCCGGTTTCGCCGGTATAAACAATGCCGTATGTGTCTCCAAGGCAGGCTGCGAGGTAATTAGCATTGAGAATGGCCATTTTTGTGGAATGTGTCAGTCCTTCTTCACCAAGCATGCGTATGTATCCATAGGTGATTGCCAATACGCCGGCACTTCCGTAAGGTGCAGACGAAACTGTATTAATTCCAAAATTTAAATCAGGCAGAAATTCGGCCAGATGTTTTGCCACGCAAATAGGGCCTACACCCGGTCCGCCTCCTCCGTGAGGTATTGCAAATGTTTTATGCAGATTCAGGTGACAAACATCGGCTCCGATTATACCCGGATTAGTAAGTCCAACCTGTGCGTTCATATTGGCTCCATCCATATATACCTGTCCGCCGAATTTGTGAATTGTATCACACATATCCTTTATTGTTGTTTCGAAAATGCCGTGTGTGGAAGGATAGGTGATCATACAACCGGCAAGCGTATCAGCATTAGATTCTGCTTTTTGATTCCAGTCATTTATCTCCACGTTTCCTTTTTCGTCGCATTTCACCACTACAGGGATAAATCCGCACTGAACTGCGCTTGCGGGATTGGTACCGTGAGCTGAAGCAGGAATGAGCAGCTTGTTTCTGTGATTTTCTCCCTTTGAGTTGAGGTATGATTTGATAGCGAGCAATCCGGTGAACTCTCCGGCAGCTCCCGAATTCGGTTGCAGGCTGCATGCATCCAGCCCGGTAATTTCGCACAGGTATTTTTCAAGTTCGGTGATCAGTTCATGATACCCTTCAGTCTGATCTTTGGGTGCAAGCGGATGAATCGCGTTAAATTCCGGGCGGCTTAACGGCAACATTTCCGATGCTGCATTCAGTTTCATGGTGCAGGAACCCAGCGAAATCATCGAATGAGTGAGGGAAATATCACGTCGTTCAAGTTTTTTGATGTAACGCATCATATCTGTTTCGGTATGATACATCCGGAAAACATCGTGGGTGAGAAAGTCCGATTTTCTTTCGAAACGTTCGTCGAATGATTTGAATTCTGTAATACTTTCGGGTTCGGCAAACACGGCATTATTGCCTGCAGCTGTTGCCAGAATGTCTATCAGCGTGTTCACATCGTCCAGTTCGGTCGTTTCATCGAAGCTGATTCCGATTTCACCCGTTTCGAAATAGCGGAAGTTGACTTCATTTTCCAAAGCGATTGATCTGAAACTGTTCAAACTTACCGAGTCGGGCAAAGTGACCTTGAGTGTATCAAAGAAATTTTCGTTTTCTTGTGTGTATCCGTACACTTCGAGTATTTCATTCACATAGCTGGCTATGGAATGAATCCGGAGAGCAATGCGGCGAATACCTTCGGCACCGTGATACACGTTGTACATTCCGGCCATGGTAGCCAGCAGAGCCTGTGCGGTACAGATATTTGAAGTGGCTTTTTCTCGCTTGATGTGTTGCTCGCGGGTTTGCAGCGCCATTCGGAGTGCGTATTTTCCGTTCACATCTTTGCTTATACCTATTATTCTGCCGGGAATATCGCGTTTGAATTCTTCTCGTGTGGCAAAATAAGCAGCTGATGGTCCGCCATAGAACATGGGGATACCCCAGCGCTGGGTGGAACCGAAAACGATATCGGCTCCCCACTCGCCCGGAGGTGTGAGCAGCGCCAGACTCAGAATATCGGCTGCTACGGCTACAATGCAATTGTTCTCGTGGGCATTAGTTACAAAACCGGTATAATCCTCGATGCTGCCATTGGAATTAGGATACTGAATGATGGCTCCGAAATGGCGTTCGGTGAATTTTACATTCTCGAAATCACCCACTTCAAGTTCCATTCCCTGCACAAATGCACGTGTACGGATTACAGCCAGTGTTTGAGGAAACACATTTTCATCTACGAAAAGGATGTTAGCTCCTGATTTTATTTTATCGCGACTTCTTAGATTAAAAGCCATTGTGGCGGCTTCTGCTCCGGCTGTGGCTTCGTCAAGCAATGAGGCATTGGCCAGTGGCAGACCGGTAAAGTCGGCCACTGCGGTTTGGAAATTGAGCAATGCTTCAAGTCGGCCCTGAGATATTTCTGCCTGATAGGGCGTATAGGATGTATACCAGGAGGGATTTTCGAATATATTTCGCTGAATTACGGCTGGTGTGCACGTATCATACCATCCCTGTCCGATGTACGATGTGAAAAGTTTGTTTTGATTGGAAAGTCCGGCTATGTGTTCGGCGTATTGTCTTTCTGTGAGCGGCTGTGGTAATTCAAGCGTTTTCTGAAGACGGATGGAATGCGGAATGGTTTGTTCGATGAGGTCATCTGTACTTTTCAATCCGATTTTTTTCAGCATGATGGTTTCATCCTCTTCAGAGATACCTATGTGCCTGTTTTTCAAGAATTCGTTCATAATAATAGTTCTATAGATTTTGATTTCAAAGATAATTCTTTTTCCATTCTTACAGAAAATATGTTTGAGTAAAAATTCATAAAAATTCTGTTTTTTTGCCTGATACCCTTTTTAACAGACTGTCAGTCATTTTTTTTCTGAACGACTGCAATTTTATCCTGAGGATGAAAAATTAATGCATAAAAAAAAGCCGTCGGTTGACAGCTTTTTTCTAAATCAGGCTTTTATGGATTTACTATGCATTTTTAACAGCTGCCTGAGCTGCTGCGAGGCGTGCAATAGGCACACGGAAAGGTGAGCAACTTACATAGTTGAGACCTGCACGGTGGCAGAATTCAACTGAAGATGGTTCGCCGCCATGTTCACCACAAATACCAACTTTGAGGTTTGGTTTTGTCTGACGACCTTTTTCAACACCCATTTCTACAAGTTTACCTACACCATTCTGGTCGATAGCAGTAAACGGATCAACTTTGAAAATTCCTTTTTTCAGATAATCGGGTAAGAATTTACCGGCATCGTCGCGTGAGAAACCAAGTGTCATTTGAGTTAAGTCGTTTGTACCAAACGAGAAGAATTCTGCTTCTTTGGCTATATGATCGGCAGTAAGCGCTGCACGCGGTATTTCAATCATTGTACCGATTTGATATTCAATGCGGTCACCTTTTTCAGCAAATACCTGTTCTGCTGTAGCTCTGATAACATCAGCCTGATTTTTCAATTCAGCAACAGTACCCACCAGCGGAACCATAATTTCAGGACGGGCATCCACACCTTTTGCTTTCAGATTTAGAGCAGCCTCAATAATTGCACGGGTTTGCATTTCAGTAATTTCCGGATAAGTAATACCCAATCGACAACCACGATGTCCGAGCATTGGATTGAATTCTTCGAGTTCGTTTACTTTTTGTTTCACTGCATCGATACTGATTCCCATTTCTTCGGCAAGCGCTTTTTGCATTTCCTGCTGATGAGGAACAAATTCATGCAAAGGTGGATCGAGCAGACGAATGGTAACACCATAACCTGCCATAGCTTCCAGAATTCCTTCGAAGTCGGCTCTCTGGTAAGGCAGCAATTTTTCGAGGGCTTTTTTGCGTCCGGCTGTGGTTGACGAAAGAATCATTTCGCGCATGGCTTTGATACGTGCACCTTCGAAGAACATGTGTTCCGTACGGGTAAGTCCGATACCTTTTGCACCGAATTCTCTGGCACGTTTTGCATCTTCGGGCGTATCAGCATTGGTACGCACGCTCATGCGGGTATATTTTTCGGCAATTTCCATCAATTCGGCAAAATCGGCATCCAGTTCAGCTTCTTTAGTTTGCACCTGACCGAGATAAATGTCGCCTGTGGAACCATTGAGCGAAATATAATCGCCTTCTTTAACCACTAAATCGTCAACACTCATTTGTTTGCTAACGTAGTCAATTTTAAGTGTTCCGGCGCCGGAAACACAACATTTTCCCATACCACGTGCAACAACTGCAGCGTGCGAAGTCATACCGCCACGGGCAGTAAGAATACCTTCGGCAGCAGCCATACCGGCAAGGTCTTCAGGTGAAGTTTCAACACGCACCATGATTACCTTTTCCTTGCGTGCAGCCCACTCGGCAGCATCATCGGCATTGAAAACTACGCGACCGGTAGCAGCACCGGGAGAAGCAGCCAAACCTTTTGCAATCACTTTTGCAGAATTCAATGCAGATTTGTCAAAAATGGGGTGAAGAAGTTCATCCAGTTTAATAGGATCAACGCGCAAAAGAGCAGTTTTTTCGTCAATCATACCCTGATGCAACATATCGATGGCAATTTTCACCATAGCAGCACCGGTACGTTTACCGTTACGTGTCTGGAGGAACCAGAGTTTTCCTTCCTGAACGGTAAATTCCATGTCCTGCATATCTTTGTAGTGATTTTCGAGCTTGGTTTGCAGCGCATCAAGTTCAGCATAAATTTCGGGCATTGCTTCTTCCATCGAAGGATATTTGGCAAGACGCTCTGCTTCTGAAACACCGGCCAGTTCAGCCCAGCGTTGTGAACCTATTTTTGTAATTTGTTGTGGTGTACGAATACCGGCAACCACATCTTCACCCTGCGCATTGATAAGATATTCACCGATAAACTGGTCTTCGCCTGTAGCAGCATCGCGGCTGAAGCAAACACCTGTAGCCGAAGTATCGCCCATGTTTCCGAAAACCATTGCCTGAACGTTAACTGCTGTTCCCCATTCGGCAGGAATATTTTCCATCTGACGGTAAAGAATAGCGCGATCGTTCATCCACGAATCAAATACTGAGCAGATAGCTCCCCAAAGTTGCTCGTAAGCCGATTCGGGAAAATCGTGTCCGGTTTGTTTTTTCACGGCTGCTTTGAAACGTGCAACCATTTCTTTCAAATCGTCTACAGACAATTCTGTATCGAGATGTACACCTTTTTCTTCTTTTATTTCTTCAATAATCAGTTCAAAAGGATCGTGATCGTTTTTATTTGCAGGTTTCATACCTAAAACCACGTCACCATACATTTGTACAAAACGACGGTACGAATCCCACACAAAACGCGGATTACCTGTTTTGCGGGTCATTCCTTCCACCACACTGTCATTTAATCCCAGGTTCAGAATTGTATCCATCATACCGGGCATAGAAGCACGAGCTCCTGAACGTACCGAAACTAACAATGGATTTTCAATATCGCCGAATTTTGATTTCATGAGAGCTTCTACACCGGCTATGGCGGCTTCAACTTCAGGCTTCAATAGTTCCACAACCTGATCTTTGCCAAGTTGATAGTATTCCGTACAGACATCTGTAGTAATGGTAAATCCGGGAGGTACAGGCACTCCGATCAGATTCATTTCGGCAAGGTTTGCCCCCTTGCCACCAAGCAGATTTTTCATTTCTGCCTTACCTTCGGCTTTTCCGTTACCAAAGGTGTAAACTCTTTTTACGTTGCTCATAAATTTATTATTTGTTTTTTAATGTAATATGCTGATGATGAAAATATAAATAAAGAATCTGTAAAATGTAACAGTGGAAAAATCAATTGCTTGTAAATAAGTGACAAAGATAATTTTTTTATTTAACATTATAACATTTACAGGAAAAAAGGGAATCAATTTTGTGCATTTTAATTGGTTATTTATAACAACAAAATGTCCGGTTTAGTTCGTTTTTTTGCTGAAAAAACAGGAAATTATCATCAATTACTTTTTCATTTTTGGAATTAACTACTTTTACTTGATATGAATCAAAAAAAGCTAAATATTACTTTTAAGGAATTTCCCGGTGTAGGAGCATTCACAGTCAATCAATGCTTCCGGTGTTCCTTCAAATACCACATTTCCACCCTTCTCACCTCCTTCGGGGCCGATATCGATGATGTGATCGGCACATTTTATAACTTCCAGGTTATGTTCGATGATGACTACGGTATGTCCTTTGGCAATCAAAGCATCAAGGGCTTTCAACAGGGTTTTTATGTCGTGAAAATGAAGTCCTGTGGTAGGCTCGTCAAACACAAAAATGGTAGGTTCGGGTTTTTCGTTGGCCAGAAAGGAAGCTAATTTCACACGCTGACTTTCACCACCGGACAAAGTGCTTGACGACTGTCCGAGTTTTACGTATCCAATTCCCACCTCCTGCAATGGTTTAAGCCGTTTTACTATTCGTTTTTCTGTGTTTCCGTGTCCTTCTGAAAAAAACTCAATAGCCTGATTTACAGTCATATTAAGAACGTCGTAGATATTTTTTCCGTGATAATTTACCTCCAGAACATCCGATTTGAACCGTTGGCCGTGACAATGTTCACATTCCAGCACCAAATCGGCCATAAATTGCATTTCCACGGTTACAGAACCTTCGCCCTGGCACTCTTCGCAACGGCCGCCAGGGGTGTTGAACGAGAAAAAGGAAGCTGCGAAACCCATCTGCCTGGCGAGTTGCTGTTCCGAAAAAAGTTTCCGGATTTCATCGTAGGCTTTGATGTAGGTTACCGGATTTGAGCGTGTGCTTCGTCCTATCGGGTTTTGGTCTACAAATTCAATGTCTTTGACCAGATGCATGCTTCCGGATAATGATCCGAATTGCCCGGTTTTATCGGCTACTCCTCCGTAATATTTTTTCAGTGCAGCATAGAATACATTTTTCACCAGCGAAGACTTCCCCGAACCACTTACACCCGTCACCACCGTCATGACTGACAACGGAAATTTCACGTTGATTCCTTTCAGATTGTTTTCGCGTGCGCCGTGCACTTCAATGTAATTATTCCATCTGCGCCGGTGAGCAGGTATATTAATATTCTCGAGTTGAGTTAAGTACTTCAATGTGTACGAATTTTGAATCTTTTCAGATTGACTTTCCAATGATATTTCGTCGGTATTTCCCTCCCACACAACATTTCCACCGGCTCTTCCGGCACCGGGACCCATGTCGATAATGTAATCGGCTGCACGCATGATTTCCTCATCGTGCTCCACCACCACTACTGTATTTCCCAGATCGCGCAACTGTTTCAACACACCGATAAGCAGGTGTGTATCGCGTGAATGTAGTCCGATAGAGGGTTCATCCAGAATGTAGAGCGAACCTACCAGGCTGCTTCCGAGTGAAGTGGCCAGATTGATTCGCTGACTTTCGCCTCCGGAAAGTGTATTGGAAAGCCGGTTGAGTGTGAGATAATCCAATCCGACATTCAGGAGAAATTTTATCCTGTTTTTAATTTCGATCAGCAATCTTTTTGCTGCCAGGGAGTCGTGTTCGTCGAGTACAATATTTTCAAAGAAAAGATTCAGTTGACTGACAGGCAGCAGAACAAGTTCCGTGATGGATTTACCGTTTATTTTCACATAGCCGGCTTCTTTTTTCAGCCGGGTACCGTGGCACTCGGGGCAAATTGTCTTTCCGCGGAAACGAGCCAGCATCACCCTGTACTGAATTTTGTACTGATTAGCTTCCAGCATTTTGAAAAACGCATTCAGTCCTTCGAAATACGAATTGCCTGTCCAGAGCAGTTCACGTTGCTCATCACTCAGATCAATGAATGGTTTATGAATCGGAAAGTCAAATTTCTCGGCATTATGAATCAGTTCTCTCTTCCATTCGCTCATCACATCGCCACGCCAGCACACCACAGCGTCCTGGTAGATGGAAAGTGATTTGTTGGGTACCACCAGATCTTCGTCAATTCCGATGATTTTTCCAAATCCTTCGCACACGGGGCAAGCTCCGAGAGGATTATTAAAACTGAACATGTGCTCGTTGGGCAATTCAAAATTGATACCGTCGGCTTCGAAATCTTTTGAAAAATAGAGCATTTTTGTTTCATCGCTGTTGTACACTTTCAGGGCACATACGCCTTTTCCTTCCAGAAATGCTGTTTCGACAGAATCAGTCAGACGGCTTACGCCTGCCAGGCTTCGGTCTGCGGTGAGGCGGTCTATGAGCAGATAAATATCTTCTTTTCCTTTTAGCAGAGAAGTGTTACGGAGCAGTTCATCTATCGGAAAAACCTCATTGCCAATGGTCATCCGGCTATACCCGTTTTGCAGAAATAAATTCAGTCTTTCGGTTGTGGTTATCCCCTTTTCAGGTTTCACGGGTGCAAGCACCATAAGTCTGGTTTCTTCGGGATAAGTCAGAGCAGCCTGCACTACGTCTTCAGTTTCGTGTTTTTTAACTTCTTCTCCCGAAACCGGTGAATATGTTTTACCTATTCGGGCATAAAGAAGTTTGATATAATCGTATATTTCGGTAGAGGTACCTACTGTAGAACGGGGATTGCGGGAGTTTACCTTTTGCTCGATAGCTATGGCGGGTGGAATACCTTTAATATAATCCACTTCGGGTTTGGACATTCGTCCGAGGAACTGACGTGCATACGACGAAAGGCTTTCCACATACCTGCGCTGCCCTTCTGCATACAGCGTATCAAAAGCCAGTGAAGATTTTCCCGAGCCGGATAGGCCTGTGATTACCACCAGTTTATTGCGTGGAATTTCTAAATCTATATTCTTCAGATTGTGAACCCGCGCTCCCTTAATAATAATATTTCCCTGTTTTGGCATCCTGTTTTATGTAAAAAAAAACAATTTGCAAAGGTACGAATTTAAACCAGCTCCGGCAATATTTTCATAGTTCTGAAACTATTTATGATATATCTAACACCTTATTTTTAAAAAATTATTCAAAAAATCCGATTAGATCAAAAAACTTGTTTTTTATTTTCAGGCACTGAATTAAAGTAGTACTTTTGCAGGGATTTTTAAAAAGTTTTTTATACGTTAATTTTCACATTCATTTTCTTAAAAATTTTTTACCCATGGACACGATGACGCTTTACTGGACTATTTTTATTGCATTATTTTTTATTGTCTTTTTCATAGATTTGTATGTAACCGACCACCGGAAGGGAGAAATTTCAGTAAAAACTTCACTTAAATGGACCGGAGTCTGGATAAGCATTGCTTTACTGTTCGGTGCTTCACTCTTTTTCTTTTTTCCTCAAAATCCTGATACTCCGGGAAATACAGCTCATGTGATGGGAGTGAAATTTATTTCGGGATACCTTACGGAGTATTCACTTTCAGTTGACAATTTATTTGTTTTCATCATGATTTTCTCCATGATGGGAGTGGCTGCTCACAACCAGCCGAAGTTGCTCAAAATGGGGATTATTCTATCCATTATTTTAAGAATCCTGTTTATACTGGTGGGGATGGAACTGGTAGAGCGTTTCCACTGGATTATTTATCTTTTCGGTTTGATTTTAGTATGGACTGCTTACAAAATGGCATTTCAGGATAGTGAAGATTCTGTTGATCCGAAATCAAACTTCCTGTATAAAGGTGCTTCGAAAATTTATCCGGTAGATCCGGATACTCATTCCACAAAATTCTTCACAAAACACAACGGAACAAGATACATCACCATGAACCTGCTGGTACTGCTGGTAATTGGTTCTACCGATGTTTTATTTGCTGTAGATTCGATTCCGGCCATCATTGGCGTAATCAAAGAAGGTGCATCGGGCATACTTACACTTTCAGAAGAGAATTTCCTGGCCATCACTTCCAACGTATTTGCAGTAATGGGTCTTATTTCATTGTTCTTTGCCTTGAAGGGCATCATGGGAATGTTTCGTTTTCTGAAACACGGTGTGAGCTTCATCCTGTTTTTTATCGGGGCAAAAATGCTGTTGGGCGCAGTTCCTGCAGTTGCTCAATTCTTTGCAAGCCATTCCTGGGTTTCACTTGCGGTTATCGTATTTACACTTGCCTTCTCGATACTTCTTTCGATGGTCATTGCCGAGAAAAAAGAGAACACCGAGCTGAAAGCCGAACTGGAATTGGAAAAAAAGGAAGATGAAAGAGTCGACGAGGTTTAATGCCAAATCATGATTTAATTGACGCCTTCAGTATTTTTTTAAAAAACTAAAAATGCAAAACTTATCCGAAAAAACTGAATTGAAACCTCAAAATCCTGTAATTGACTGGATAATCAGAATGGTAAAAGGTGTGATTATCGGCATTGGATTTATACTTCCGGGTCTGTCGGGAGGCGTATTGGCGGTCATTTTCGGACTGTACGACAAGATATTGAAATTTCTGGCCAATATTAAGGAAGATTTTATCAAAAATGTTCTTTTCTTTATACCTGTTGGCATTGGGATGGCTATCGGTATTTTCCTTTTTTCGGTTGTTGTCGAAAAAGCTTTCGGAAAGTATGCTGCCATATTCATTTGTCTCTTTGTAGGATTTGTCATCGGTACGTTTCCCTCACTTTATCGCACTGCAGGCAAACAGGGTCGTAAAACCAAAGACATCCTTATCATGCTTATTTCGGCACTGGTTCTTTTCGGTCTGATGATGCTTGGCGAGAAACAATTGATGGATGTAGCACCGGGCATTCTTTCATGGCTTGGATCGGGAGCTCTGATCAGTTTAGGATTGATAGTACCCGGCATGAGTCCGTCGAATTTCCTGATTTACTTTGGATTGTATGACAAAATGGCTTCCGGCATCAAGGATCTGGATCTCTCAGTCATCATTCCTCTCATTGTGGGTGCAGTAATTTGTGTGCTTCTTTTTGCAAAATTAGCAGCACATCTTTTCAGGAAATATTACTCGGGTATGTACCATTTTATACTTGGCATGGTTATTGGCTCATCGGTAGCCATTTTTCCGGCTATCGTTTTTCCGGCATTAAAGCCAGAAGTGTTGAGTGCGGCAGGATTGAGTATCGCCGGAGCGGTACTTCTTTGTATTGCCATGCTGATAGCAGGCACTGTTGCCTCGTATCTTTTCAGTAAGGTAGAAGAAAAACATCCGAGAGAGGATATATTTTAGTTTTAAAAACATCATTTTTTTCGAATTCTAAAAAAAACATAACGTACATTTTTTTAAAACAAATTAAATTACAAATCATGGAACTTTCACAACTGTTTCCCGCCATCGCGGGAATGACCTGGCAAAATCTGGTGATGATTGCAGTGGGGCTGACGCTTATCTATTTGGCCATCAAAAAGCAATACGAACCTACGTTACTGCTGCCGATGGGTTTTGGTGCAATTTTGGTTAATATCCCATTTACGGCTGCACTGACACAGATTGACCCTGCTACCGGAAAAGCTCTCGAAGGAGCTTTGGATGTATTTTTCAAGGCAGGTATTGCTACCGAAGTCTTTCCTCTGCTCATCTTTGTAGCCATCGGTGCAATGATTGATTTTTCGCCTCTTTTCCAACGGCCTTCGTTGTTGCTATTCGGCGCAGCTGCACAATTTGGTATTTTTGTTACCATGGTATTTGCCACTGCAGTAGGATTTAACCTGAAAGAAGCTGCTTCAATCGGCATTATCGGAGCTGCCGACGGACCTACGTCCATCATCGTATCATCCATTCTTGCGCCTAATCTGCTGGGCCCTATATCAGTGGCAGCGTATTCATACATGGCTCTGGTACCAATTATCCAGCCTCCGGTAGTCAGATTGCTTACCTCACGCAAAGAAAGACTCATGCGCATGACCTCTGATTCGAACAAGAAAGTTTCAAAAACAGCTTTGATTCTGTTCCCAATCATGGTTACGATTCTGGCCGGATTAATTGCTCCTTCTTCGCTGGCTCTGATCGGATTCCTGATGTTCGGTAATCTGATCCGTGAGTGCGGTGTGTTGAACAGTTTGTCGCAAACAGCTCAGAAAGAACTGGCCAACCTGGTGACAATTCTGCTTGGTATAACCATTGCAAGCACCATGACGGGCGAACGTTTTGTAACGATAGATACAATTAAAATTTTAGGATTAGGAATTTTTGCCTTTGTATTTGATACTGCGGGAGGTGTATTGTTTGCCAAAGTAATGAATTTATTCCTGAAGGATGAAAAGAAAATCAATCCGATGGTGGGTGCTTGCGGTATTTCTGCATTCCCGATGTCGGCACGTGTTATCCACGGCATGGGTCAGAAAGAAGATCCGCATAACTTCCTGCTTATGCCTGCCATCAGTGCCAATGTAGGCGGACAGATTGGCTCCGTAATTGTAGGTGGTCTTATTTTAATGTTAGTTCCATTATTCGCTTAAAACACAGAAAACTATGAGCCCAGATTTTTATAAAGCCTTAGAAATTTCCGGCATTGGCATTGCCGGCGTATTTATCTTCATGACCGTTTTTTACTTTGTAATCATGGGATTGGATAAATTTTTCCCCAACGAGAAAAAAACAAAACAGATTGCCGAAGCACCGAAACAGGAATACAAACCGGTGGAATTCAGCGATGATGAATTTGAATAATCAGAATACTTATTTCTGAACAATTTGACAATACCCGCGGTTAATTACTACGGGTATCGTTTTTTAAAAAAAATCCTTCTCTTCTGTTTAAATAAAACGACTTTGCATGTTAGTTTGTATAGGTATGCAGGCTAAATAAACTTTTTTTCGTAATTTTGCACACTCATTTCTGAAAAGACAGATAATTATAAATGAATAATATACGAAATTTTTGCATCATAGCGCATATTGATCACGGCAAGAGTACACTAGCCGACCGGCTTCTGGAGTTTACCCAGACTGTTTCGGGGAAAGATATGCAGGCTCAGGTGCTTGATAATATGGATCTGGAGCGTGAGCGGGGTATCACTATCAAGAGCCACGCCATACAGATGAAATACGCCTGTCAGGATGAAATATATACGCTCAATCTGATTGACACCCCGGGACACGTGGATTTTTCGTATGAAGTATCGCGCTCCATAGCTGCCTGCGAAGGGGCACTGCTCATTATTGATGCTACACAGGGCATTCAGGCACAGACAATTTCCAATCTTTACATGGCCATAGAGCACGATCTGGAAATCATACCGGTGATGAACAAAATGGACATGGACAGCGCTATGCCCGAGGAAGTGGAAGACCAGATAGTGGATCTGCTTGGCTGTAAGCCGGAAGAAATAATCCGTGCGAGCGGTAAAACCGGAATGGGGATAGAGGAAATTCTGGCTGCCATTGTAGAACGTATTCCGGCTCCCAAAGGTGAACCGGATGCTCCGCTGCAGGCGTTGATTTTTGATTCGGTGTTCAATCCGTTCCGCGGAATTATTGCTTACTTCAAAATTGAGAACGGAACCATCAAAAAAGGCGATCTGGTGAAATTTGTGAATACCGGTAAAGAGTATAATGCGGATGAAATTGGCGTTTTGAAACTGGACATGTCGCCCGCCGATACGTTGAGTGCCGGCAATGTAGGTTACATCATTTCCGGCATCAAAACTTCGAAGGAAGTGAAAGTGGGCGATACAATTACCCACGTAAAACGACCGTGCGAAAAAGCCATATCCGGTTTTGAGGAAGTAAAGCCGATGGTTTTCGCCGGGGTATATCCCATTGAAGCCGAAGATTTTGAGGACTTGAGATCATCACTTGAAAAACTCCAGCTTAACGATGCTTCACTTACTTTCGAGCCGGAATCCTCGGTGGCACTCGGCTTTGGTTTTCGTTGCGGATTTTTAGGTCTGCTTCACATGGAGATTATCCAGGAACGTCTTGACCGTGAGTTTGACATGAATGTAATCACCACAGTACCAAACGTTTCGTATAAGGTTCACACCAAAAAAGGCGAACTGCTCGAAGTGCACAATCCGGCCGGACTGCCCGATATAATGGCAATTGACACCATCGAAGAACCCTATATCCGGGCTTCGGTGATTACCCGAACGGATTATATCGGTCAGATTATGACTCTTTGTCTGGGTAAACGGGGTGAACTGATCAAACAGGAATATGTTTCGGGCAACCGGATTGAAATCATTTACGACCTGCCGCTGGGCGAAATCGTTTTTGATTTCTACGATAAACTGAAAAGCATTTCCAAAGGCTATGCTTCATTCGATTATCACATGAACGGCTGGCGGCCTTCAAAGCTGGTAAAACTGGATATTTTGCTCAACGGCGAATCGGTAGATGCGCTCTCGTCGCTCATTCACTTTGATAATGCAGTGAGTCTGGGCAGAAGGATGTGCGAAAAACTGAGCGAACTCATTCCCCGTCAGCAATTTGACATAGCGGTACAGGCAGCCATCGGAGCTAAAATCATTGCCCGTGAAACCATCAAAGCCGTGCGCAAAGACGTGACAGCCAAATGTTACGGAGGTGATGTGACCCGGAAAAGAAAATTGCTCGAAAAACAGAAAAAAGGGAAAAAACGGATGAAACAAATCGGCTCGGTGGAAGTTCCACAGAAAGCTTTCCTGGCAGTACTGAAACTGGATTAATAAACTGATTTTCTAAGAAAATGCTTCAACCGGCTATTTTTTTGAAAACTCAATTTTATATTATACATATAACACTCAGAAAACTCTATTTTAAATTATAACTAACTTATTAACTGCATGATAACAATTATTATCATCTTATTTGTAATTGGTTATGCTGCCATTGCCCTGGAGCATAATATCAAAATTAACAAAACTGCTTCGGCACTGATCACCGGTGTAGTGTTGTGGGTAATTTACATTGTTTCCCAGTCGGACACCCATTTGGTGAACGAAGAGCTTCTGAAACACCTGGGTGATATTTCGAGTATACTGTTTTTCCTGATGGGAGCTATGACAATCGTCGAACTCATCGACACTTACAACGGATTTGAGGTCATCACCGAACGGATTACTCAGACAAAAAAAGTGAGTTTACTCTGGATAATCGGTATTTTAACATTTTTTCTTTCAGCCGTACTGGACAACCTGACAACAACGATAGTAATGGTATCATTGCTTCGCAAACTGATAAAAGATCATGAAACAAGGCTTTTCTATGTCGGAATTGTGGTGATAGCTGCCAACGCCGGAGGTGCCTGGAGTCCGATAGGCGATGTCACTACCACCATGCTTTGGATAGGGGGGCAAATTTCGGCATTCAATATTATGGCACGCTTGTTTGCCCCCAGTTTCATCAGCCTGGCTATTCCGCTCGGAGTACTATCGCTTACGATGAAAGGCCGCGTAGAGCGTCCTTTCCTGGCAACAGAAACATACAAGGAGCTTTCACGAAGACAACAATCCATTATCCTGATTTTAGGATTGAGTATGTTGATTATGGTTCCCATTTTCAAGACCCTGACCCATCTGCCACCGTTTATGGGAATGATGCTCGGATTGGGTGTTTTATGGATTGTGACGGATATCATGCACCGAAATCATACTGAAGACCAACCGGAAAACGGAAAACGCCGCACCGTGACAGATGTGCTTACACGCATTGACCTGCCAAGTATTCTTTTCTTCCTGGGTATATTACTGGCAGTAGCTTCACTTGAAGTGTCCGGAATATTACATACGCTTTCGCAATTCCTCGACGAAAAGATTGGTAATTTGAATTTCATCGTTATTGCCATTGGTCTTGCTTCGGCAATCATTGATAATGTGCCGCTGGTAGCAGCTACACAGGGGATGTATGATTTAGCGCAGTTCCCGATGGATCATTACCTGTGGGAATTTCTGGCATACTGTGCCGGAACGGGAGGAAGCATTCTCATCATCGGCTCGGCAGCCGGTGTGGCTGCCATGGGCATGGAGAAAATCAACTTTTTCTGGTATGTAAAAAAAATCAGCTGGCTGGCACTGCTCGGATATTTGGCCGGAGCGGCCTTCTATATAGTTGAATACTATTTTTCGCACGGAGCATTTTACCATTAATAAAATTCAACATAAATCAGGGCTGTCAGTAAAAATGACAGCCTTTTTTCATGGTTAATTTTATACCTTTGTATCATTCTGAATGAAACTATGTATTCCAACAAAAAAATATTCAAAGTTACCTACCCCATTTTTCTTACGCTGATAGCTCAAAACATTGTCAACGTAACGGATACTGCATTTTTGGGACGTGTAAGCGAGGTAGCGCTGGGTGCATCGGCCATAGGCGGTGTGTTTTACATAGCCATTTATTTTGTGGGATTTGGTTTCAGTCAGGGTGCGCAAATCCTGATAGCGCGACGAAATGGAGAGAAAAATTTCGGTGAAATCGGGCCCATTTTTAACAATGCACTTATATTTAACTTTCTGATTGCCACAGCCATTTTCATTCTCTCCGCTATATTTATACCGGATCTGATACGCTTTTTGGTTCATTCGGATCATATATATCAGGCATCTATTGAATTTCTCAACTGGCGAATCTACGGTTTTTTCTTTTCGTTTCTCAATGTAGTTTTCCGTGCATTTTTTGTTGGCATTACACGCACCAAAGTACTTACCGTTTCGGCTGTCATTACCGCTCTCACCAATATCGTGCTTGATTATCTGCTTATTTTCGGCAAATTCGGTTTTCCGGAATGGGGCATTGCCGGCGCAGCTATTGCATCTGCAATAGCCGAATTCACTACTTTGATTTATTTTATAATTGTTACCCTGAAACAGGACGACAAGCACATTTTTCATTTGTTTGTATTCAGAAAAATTGATTTTCATACCATTGGAAAAATACTGAGTTTGTCCGTTTTCATTATGTTTCAGTATTTTATTTCTATTTCCACGTGGTTTATGTTTTTCATTTTTATCGAACGGCTTGGCGAGCGGCCACTGGCGGTAACCAACATTGGCAGAAGCCTTTACATACTGCTGATGATTCCCGGATCGGCGCTTTCCACTACCGTCAATACGCTGGTTAGCAATATGATAGGCGAAGGTCATAAAGAACAGGTCATTCCTTTCATGATGAAAATACTGAAGATTGTTCTTGTAATTTTGCTTCCGCTTATGTTTTTCACATTCGCATTTCCGGAACTATTTGCACGTATTTATACCAATAATTCCGATCTTGTGAGCGCCACTATTCCCACACTGCGGGTAGTTTCTGTTGCTATGGTTTTTTGCGGTGTCGGCAGTATTCTGTTTAGTGTTATCTCCGGCACAGGAAATACAAAATCGGCGTTTATTATTGAATTTCTCACACTGTTTTTCTATATTGTATATGTGTATTACACAGCCGTAATTCTCCAGACTTCGGTAGAAATTGTCTGGATGTCGGAATTTGTGTACTGGACTGTAATCGGACTGATGGCATACTGGTATCTGATGAAAGGTAACTGGCAAAAGAAAGAAATTTGATGTAAAAATTCATTGACCCGAACCGAAAAATCAAATACCTTTTCATTATATTTGCATTAAAATAGAATTTATATTCGTTATAGTTTGATTTGTTTTAGTACAGATCTTTTACCAGACACTCAAAAATTCCACCTGCTACAGGTTTGAGGCATTTCATTTACTTATGAAAACACACAAATCCAATATCTTTCGCTTCGGCGAAGATTTTCTTACCATTGGCACAGCGCTGAAGCTTGCCCGCAACAATATTAAAGGCGTTCTCACTCCTGAAACCATATCCCGTGTACAGGCCAATCGTGATGTGGTACTTAAAATTGTCCATAAGAAAAAAGTGGTGTACGGCATCAATACCGGTTTCGGGCCACTTTGTACTTCGCTGATAAGCAAGGAAGACACCAAAAAGCTGCAATACAATCTGCTGATGAGCCACAGCGTGGGAGTTGGCAATTTTATTGATAAGGAAATTGCCAAACTGATGCTGATACTGAAACTTCACGCGCTTTGCAAAGGTTATTCGGGAATAGCCGTTGAAACAGTTGAGCGTATTTTGTGGCATATTGAAAATGACATTATTCCCTGCGTTCCGGAACAGGGTTCTGTGGGCGCTTCGGGCGATCTGGCTCCGCTTTCACATTTATTCCTTCCTTTAATTGGAATGGGAAAAGTGTGGTACAACGATGAACAAGTGCCTATGGATGTTGTATTGAAGAGGCTTGACATGAAACCGGTGGATTTGGGGCCGAAAGAAGGTTTGGCATTGATAAACGGCACACAGTTCATGGCGGCTCATGCCATTCTGTTGCTTGAAAAACTGCAAAACTGCCTGGATCATGCTGATATTATCGCTGCCATGAATTTAGAGGCGATGATGGGATCGATTAAGCCTTTTGACGAAGAATTACATCAGCTTCGTCCGCATTCGGGCGGAATTTATGTAGCTTTGCGTATGCGGATGTTGCTCTCTCACTCCGAGATTGTGAAATCACACAAAAAATGCAACCGCGTACAGGATCCGTATTCATTACGCTGTATTCCGCAGGTTCACGGCGCTTCGCGCAATGCCTGGCTGCATCTGAAAGAAACCATTCTCACCGAAATCAATTCCGTTACCGACAATCCGATTATTTTCAGCGAAGATAAAACCATCAGTGGCGGGCATTTTCACGGACAGCCCATTGCTTTGCCGATTGATTATGCCGGACTTGCAGCTGCCGAACTGGGCAATATATCCGACCGCCGTATCTATCTTTCGATGATGGAAAGTGTGCCCGGCTTGCCAAAGTTGCTGATGGAACACACGGGCTTAAATTCCGGTTTTATGATATTGCAATACAGCACGGCAGCCCTGGTCAGTGAAAATAAATCGCTTTGTTTTCCGGCAAGTGCCGACAGCATTCCCACATCGCTTGGTCAGGAAGATCACGTGAGCATGGGCTCCGTAGCAGTGCGCAAAAGTCTGCGGATTGTGGAAAACCTGGAAAAAATTCTCGGTATCGAAATGATGTGTGCAGCTCAGGGATTTGATTTCCGCAAACCGATGAAATCTAATGTACTGCTGGATGAAATGCATGATTTAATCCGTGAACATATTTCATTTGCTGAGACAGACCGACTATTTTCCGACGATATTGAAAATGCCATCAAACTTATACAATCCAAAGAAATCATCAAACGATTAAATGAAACCGCCAAAAAGCACCACATTCATCTGAAAAATGAAGATGATGAAGTGTTTGGAATATAGACCCAAATCCGTCAGCTGACGGAGGATTTTTTTGGACACAGATGACACGGATTGGGCGGATTTACATGGATTTTTGTAATAATAAAAAAAATATCAAACATATAAACGCATTTCCCCAAGCAACACACAAAAAGTCTCCCCTTGGGGAGATTTAGAGGGGCTTATACCTATGAACTACACCGAATTTATTGAAACTTATGCTTCCCATCCGCATTATCGGGCACCCCGCGGAAGCAATCTTCACGCAAAAAGCTGGCAGACGGAAGCACCTTTGCGCATGCTGCTCAACAACCTTGACCGCGAAGTGGCCGAAGATCCCGAAAACCTGATTGTTTATGGCGGTACAGGACAAGCAGCACGAAATGTGCAGGCAGTAAAAGACATTATCCGCTGTTTGCTGGAACTGGATGAAAATCATTCCTTGCTTGTACAATCCGGAAAACCCATCGGATTGGTGAGAACACATCCGCAAGCACCGCGGGTACTGATTGCCAACAGCAATCTGGTTCCGGCATGGGCAACATGGGAACATTTCGAAGAATTGAAAGCGCGCGGACTGATGATGTACGGACAGATGACGGCCGGAAGCTGGATTTATATCGGATCGCAGGGAATTTTACAGGGAACGTACGAAACTTTTGCCGAAGCCGGACGGAAATTTTTCAACGGCGACCTCAAACACCGCTGGATTTGCTCCGGTGGAATGGGTGGAATGAGTGGCGCTCAGCCGTTGGCAGCAGCAATGGCCGGTGCAGCATACCTGGGAGTGGATGTTGATCCCGAAAGGATAAGAAAACGACTTGAAACACGATACGTTGACAAGATGACTTACAGCTTCGATGAAGCGGTGGCATGGCTGAAAGAAGCGGTGGAAAAGGGTAAAAACACCTCCATCGGATTGGTGGGCGATATCGGCGACACGCTCGAAAAATTACTGAAAGACAACCTGATACCCGATATTCTGACCGATCAGACATCCGCGCACGATCCTTTGAACGGATATGTCCCCAACGGACTGACGTTGGAAGATGCATTAAAATTGAGAAAAACAAATCCCGAAGAATACAAAAACCGTTCTTTGAAAAGCATGGCACGGCATGTCGGCTATATGCTCGAAATGCAAAAACGGGGCAGTATTACCTTCGATTACGGAAACAACCTGCGTGAATTTGCCCGCCAGGGTGGCTGCGAAAATGCGTTCGGCTTTGAGGGTTTTGTACCGAAATTTATCCGTCCGCTTTTCTGCGACGGCAAAGGTCCGTTCCGCTGGGCCGCACTTTCCGGCGATCCGGAAGATATTTACACGACCGACCATGCCTTGATGGAATTATTTCCTGAAAATACACATTTAATCAAATGGCTGACAGAAGCGAAAGACAGAATTGCATTCCAAGGTTTGCCAAGTCGGATTTGCTGGCTCGGAATGGGTGAGCGCGAAAAAGCGGGATTGATGTTTAACAAACTTGTTCGTGAAGGAAAAGTGAAAGCGCCGATTGTGATTGGCCGCGATCACCTCGATTGCGGTTCAGTAGCATCGCCCAACCGTGAAACTGAAGGAATGCTTGATGGCTCGGATGCAGTTTCGGACTGGCCGTTGCTGAATTTAATGTCGAACACAG
>ERZ1645192.26-NODE-26-length-85867-cov-9.625973_pt1 | contig 85867 bp, 61 predicted proteins | sample MGYA00575354_ERZ1645192 | MGnify/ENA primary metagenome ERZ1645192 (study PRJEB40844, sample SAMN11349763) | freshwater sediment metagenome | isolation source: river sediment | host: Sediment | place: India: Faizupur Khadar , New Delhi | collected 2017-02-21 ... | reverse complement strand
AACCGCCTGATCAGCAGGCTGGTGTATCCTGTACCTGTCCATAATCTGGAAGGTATTGGAATACACGTGACTATCGATATGAACGGAGGAGTTAAGCTTGGACCGGACGTAACATGGCTCGACTCCAATGCGCTTGATTACAAAGTCACTCCTTCAAAACAGGAGGCATTTTTCAGGTCAGCAAGAAAATTCCTTCCTTTCCTGGAATATAGTGACATATCTCCCGAAATGGCCGGTATCAGACCAAAGCTGCAGGGCCCGGGAGAACCTGTAAGGGATTTCTACATCAGGGAAGAATCGGCCAGGGGAATGCCTGGTTTTATAAACCTGACAGGAATAGAATCACCCGGTCTGACATCATGTCTTGCAATAGCAAATCATGTAAGAAGTCTGATCAATCTATGATTAATTTACTTATTTTTATTCTCTTAAGTTCACCCAAACAAAACAATAAGTAAGATGAAAAAATTCAGGTACTTTATATCAGCTTTAACGGCATTACTGGTATCATCATCAATGCTTACCTCTGTTGCCCAGGAAAAAAGCTCTGCAAACGGATTTGTTCCCGAAGTGGGACAGCAGGGAAAAGATGTGGTCTGGGTTCCAACGCCTCAGGAACTTGTAAATAAAATGATGGAGGTGGCAAAAGTCACCCCTTCCGACTATGTTATCGATCTTGGGTCGGGTGATGGCAGAACCGTTATAACAGCAGCAAAAATTGGTGCAAAAGCAACCGGTATTGAATATAACCCTGATATGGTTGCTCTTTCGAAGGAAAATGCCAGGAAGGAGGGCGTCGGTGATAAGGCTGAATTCCTGCAGGCGGATCTTTATGAGACTGATCTTTCAAAAGCGACTGTTATAACAATGTTCTTACTTCCTGAAATCAACCTGAAGCTTCGCCCGAGGATACTTGATCTCAAACCCGGAACCCGTATTGTATCAAACACATTCACCATGGGAGAATGGGAAGCAGATCAGGAGGTTACTACTGAAGAGAACTGGAACAGCTGGAACACTGCATATCTTTGGATAGTACCGGCAAAAGTGGGCGGCACCTGGAAAATGGGGGACGGAGAACTTGAACTGGTCCAGGAATTCCAATTTGTGAGAGGAAGTTTCAAAACCGGATTAAGATCACAATCAATTACTGACGGACGGCTTGAGGGCAATGCCTTCACCTTTAAAATCAACAATGATATCTATACCGGGGTTGTTAACGGAAAGACTATAAAGGGGACAGCATCAAATACGGCTGAAGGAAAAACCTGGGACTGGACGGCGGCAAGGCAATAATTCAGGATTAGTATCAGAATTTATTTTTCAGCAGCGACTGCAAGGCTGCTATCTCATCCCTGAGACGGGCAGCTTCTGGAAAATCAAGTTCGGAAGCAGATTTTTCCATATTCTTCCGGGTTTTATCTATTGCTTTCTCAAGAGCTTCACGATCCATATATTTAACAACGGGATCCGCAGCAATATCAGGTGTTTCAGGCTCGACATAAGCTTTCACACTTACTCCCTTTTTGCCAAGGCCGGTGAGGATAGTCCCTGTTCTCTTGACGATCTGAGCAGGTGTTATACCCATCTTCTCGTTGTACCTGAGCTGTTTCTCCCTCCTCCTGTTGGTCTCATTGATAGTCTCCTTCATGCTTCCCGTCATAGTGTCAGCATACATAATCACCTTGCCGTTAAGATTTCTTGCAGCCCGGCCTGCAGTCTGGGTAAGAGACCTGGCAGAACGGAGAAATCCTTCCTTGTCAGCATCCAGAATGGCAACAAGCGATACCTCCGGAAGATCAAGCCCCTCCCTCAGGAGATTGACTCCCACAAGCACGTCAAAATCCCCTGTACGCAACCCTTCCAATATTTCTATCCTCTCAAGGGTGTCAATATCGGAATGTATGTACCTGCATTTGAAATCATATCTTAAGAGGTAGGCAGAGAGCTCCTCCGCCATTCTCTTGGTAATGGTTGTAACAAGGGTCCTCTCTCCGGCTTTTGCCCTGGTTCTGATCTCTCCCATCAGGTCGTCAATCTGGTTCAGGCTTGGCCTGACCTCAATGGGCGGATCAATGAGCCCTGTAGGCCTGATCACCTGGTCAATAAAGACTCCTTCGCTTTTTTCTAACTCATAATCCGCCGGTGTGGCGCTGACAAAAATAGTCTGCCCCGTCAATGTTTCAAATTCCTCCATTCTCATCGGCCGGTTATCGAGAGCTGCAGGCAATCTGAAACCATACTCGACGAGTGTCTGCTTCCTTGAATGATCTCCTCCGTACATAGCCCTGATCTGAGGGACACTCACATGGCTTTCATCAATTATTGTTACAAAATCGTCAGGAAAATAATCAAGCAGACAAAAAGGACGTGTCCCGGGCACTCTTCCGTCAAAGTATCGGGAGTAATTCTCTATACCGCTGCAGTAGCCAAGCTCCTTGATCATCTCAAGATCATACATCACTCTCTGCTCGAGTCTTTTCGCTTCCTCAGACTTGCCTGTATCACGGAAATAGGTAACCTGCCTTACCATATCATCCTGTATCAAACTTATGGCCTGGTTTATTCTGTCTCTCGTTGTAACAAAAATATTGGCGGGATATAAGATATACTCATTAACAGTCTCCAGCCGGACACCACTCAAAGGATCAAACAGGGAAATTTCTTCTATCTGTTCACCGAAGAATACTACTCTGACAGCAGTGTCCGCATAGGATGGCATTATATCAATTGTATCCCCCCTGACCCTGAAAGTTCCATTCCTGAACTCGAGCTCATTCCGTGAGTAAAGACTGTCAACTAGCTTCCTTAGAAACAGGTTCCTGGCAATATTTTGTCCCGCCCTCACATGAACAGTATTGGAATGGAAATCTTCAGGATTTCCTATCCCGTAAATGCAGGATATTGACGACACAACAATGACATCCTTCCTTCCCGACAAAAGGGCTGAGGTTGCACTGAGTCTCAGCTTTTCAATTTCAGCATTGATTGACAGGTCCTTCTCAATATAAGTGTCGGTAACAGGGATATAAGCCTCAGGCTGGTAATAGTCATAATATGATACGAAATACTCCACACGGTTCTCAGGAAAAAACTGCCGGAACTCACCATAAAGCTGAGCTGCAAGAGTTTTATTATGACTTAATACAAGAGCCGGACGCTGAACCTTTTCGATCACATTCGCAATTGTGAAAGTCTTTCCGGATCCCGTCACTCCAAGAAGGGTCTGATAAGGTACTCCATTGTTAAGACCTTCAACCAGCTGGGATATTGCTTCAGGCTGATCTCCCGTCGGCTGAAAATCAGATATAAGTTTGAATTCCATAGAAGTCCAAAATTAATTGTTCTTTTTATTATACTGATTTTTTTTAGTTCTTTTGAAAGCCGTATTATCAGATTGAAAAAATGCAACCAGAAGCAATAATCCCTTTCCTGCATCCGCCCGCTCGCAGGAAGTGTCCGGCTAAGCTTTTGCTTATACTCCTTCTTTCAACATACGGCACCCAACTTTTCCCGCAAAATTATAATATACAAACACTTACAACAAAGGAAGGCCTTTCTCACAATGATGTCCGCGCACTTGCAGTCGACAGCTCAGGATTCATGTGGATAGCAACCTGGGACGGATTGAGCCGATATGACGGATATTCATTCAGGAATTATTTCCATAAAACAAACGACTCCCTGTCTCTTCCTTATTTTTCCATAATGGATGTCGAGGTTGACGCCGCTGATAATCTGTGGATCTTCACTGACGACTACCAGGTGGCAAAATACGACCGTTTTGCAGATAATTTTGTCGAAATTAATAAAATTTTTAAAGGCATCCCCTTAACTTACAGGAACATTAATGTGGACGAGGCCGGATACCTCTGGCTCTTCAATCCGGACACAATCCGAAGGTATGACTTTAAGAAAGATATATTTGACTGCTATGATATTTCTTCTTTCCGCGAAGAAATGAAGGTCAATCTGATCTCCAGCGCTCCTGTAATCTCAAACCCGGAACCCGACCGCATCTGGATATTAAGCAACTACATCTTCGAATTCAGGAAGGAGAATGGATCCAGACTGGAATTTGTAAAGAGATACAAAACCGAAAACGGAAGCTACCAGATTTTTATGGATCTGATCTTCAATTATAGTCACAGGTTGTTCTTTTCCCCGACCGGCAGAAAGTGGATTTTTTCAAATGCCGGACTTTTTCTTCTTGATGAAAAATCAGGAATTTTCAGAAGATATTGCGGGCCTGTCCCTGCAGATGAATACCGTGGTTCAGGCTTCCTGTACTGGTCGTCAGGAGATGAAGGAATCTGTATATATGACCGAGATGAGAATCTCCTTCACACAATTCCTCCTGAAACAGGGCAGATGGTAAAGGCAATATTCCTTCAGAACAAAAATGTCATATGGTTTTCAAACAATTCTTTCAGCGGTTCTCCTCTGGGCCTGAACAGGGTGATTCTTACTCCGGGCTGGTTTAAATCATATGACATCCCTGCACAGATCAATGATATTCCCACTGTTTATAAGGTCTTGAAAGACAAATACGGCAGAATATGGGTGGGTGGCAGAGGAAAAGATCCCCTGATAAGGATTTCTCCGGAAGGTAATGTTGAGAAAATAAGTTTGGCCGGATTAGTTGACACTGAAAATTCAGGTGCTGTAAGAGCGATACTCGAAGCTCCCGAAGGAATATGGATAGGTTTTTACAAAGACATTCTGCTATATTACGATTATGGCACCGGCCGATTCACAAGACACCCGGCCGATGGTATAAACCTGAGAATGATGGCAATGGATGATAAAGGACGCCTGCTGCTGGGTCTGCCTGACAACAAAATCGGATTCTATAATCCCCTTGCCGGGAAAATTGAAAGAAGCTTTAGTTACAATTTCATATCGCCCGTTTACAAGATACTGGTTTGCGATAACGGAATAGTCTGGGCTGGACTATATTATAGCAGGATTGCCCGGCTTGATACCCGTACGGGAGATGTTAAACTGTTTAAACTTTCGGAAGAAAATTATAATTCAGAGGACATCTATGAAGATGAGAAAGGTGATATATGGGTTGCAACACTTGGCGGAGGGGTATGCCGCCTAATTCCCTCATCAGGTGAGAAAGTAATTTACACTACCTCCGACGGGCTCACCAACAACATGACTTACAGTATCCTTGGCGACAACGACGGGAATATCTGGGTATCGACAAACACAGGCATCTCAAGGATAAACCCCGAGACCGGAATGATAAGAAGCTTTGGTCAGAGTGAAGGACTGATCATCAATGAGTTCAATTCAGGAGCTTCATTCAACGACCATGGTTTATTTTTTATGGGAGGAATGGGAGGCATCGTGAGTTTTTATCCCGATTCAATAAACAGGGAGGAAGCCGAATCAGTAGTTCAGAATGCAATGATTTCAGAAATAAGAGCTTCCGGGGAAATCAAACCTTTCAAAAGGTCACTTTTCTTCCCCGATTCAGTACTTCTCGAAAAGGGAGAAGACAATATTCACATATTCTATTCATCCTCTGACTTTGCGGGTTCTGATAAAACACATTACAGGTATAAGCTGTCAAGAATAAATCAGGACTGGGTGGAAACTGATTCAAGGACAAGAAATGTAAACTACTCAAACCTCCGGCCGGGCAGATATCTGTTCAGCCTTCAGGCCAGCGGAAGGGACGGCTCATGGACAAGATCAAAGGAATTGATTATCAGACTTAAGCCTTATTATTATCAAACCCTTGGTTTCAGGGTTGTAGTTCCCGCAGTCCTGGCAGCACTCTTAGTCGCATTTATAATCATGCGCATCCGGCAACTGAAGCACATCGCCGACCAGAAACAGAATGAACTAAGGCTTCAGTCGCTTCAGGGTCAGATGAACCCTCATTTCATTTTTAATTCACTAAATTCAATTAACTATTTTATTTCAAAAAATGATGCCCTCTCAGCCAACAGATATATTTCTGACTTTTCAAAACTTATAAGATCCATACTCTATAATTTCAATAAGGATTATATCTCTTTCGGATCAGAAGCTGAATCGATAGAGGAATACCTGAAGATTGAACATTTGCGATTCGGCGACAAATTTGATTATACTGTCAGCATGAATTGTGAGATACCGCCAAATCTCTTCAAAGTCTCACCCGGGCTTGTCCAGCCCTTTATAGAGAATGCAATCTGGCATGGAGTCAGAGGTCTTACCAACCGAAAGGGAATAGTCAGCGTGAAATGGACCCTGCAGGGTAACAACCTCAAATGCACTGTTGAAGATAATGGCATCGGGAGGGTGAAATCACAGATACTGAAAAGCAGAAATGACAGAAAGGTTTCAAGAGGTATATCAATTGTCAGCGAACGTCTTGCCATAATAAACAAACTCCATAAGAGCAACTATCAGACCTTTATAACGGATCTTTTTCCCGATATGCAAGAACCGGGAACAAAAGTCGTTATTGATATACCGGTAAAATGGGAATGACACAATGGACAAACTGAGAGCGATTGTTATAGACGATGAAAAGCTTTCAAGAGAAGTGATCTGTAATTATCTTGAAAGCTACTGTTCAGATATTGAAATAATTGCAACAGCTTCCTCAGTTAAGACCGCCTTCAGGGCCATAACCAGACATCATCCTGATTTCATATTCCTCGATATTGAAATGTCGGATGGAAAGGGATTTGACCTCCTGACCATGTTCGAAAAGATCGATTTCAAGGTAATATTCGTGACCGCGTATTCTGAATATGCCGTTAAGGCATTCAGGTTCAGCGCGGTGGACTACCTTCTCAAACCCGTGAGGATCGACGAGCTCATATCAGCAGTCGATAAGATCAAATCACGGAATTTTCAGAATTCATTTGTGCTGGATGAACTAATGAAGAATATCCGCAGGGATTCCACCCGGCCAAAAAACCTTATTATCCCTCATCTGAAAGGATTTGATGTTCTGAAGATCTCAGATATAATAATGTGTGTGGCTGACGGATACTGCACAAACTTTTTTGTAAGCGGAAACCGGAAATATACAAGCTCCAGAAACCTCAAGCATTATGATGAAATGCTGGCCGAAATGAACATAATCAGGGTGCATCACTCCTATCTCGTGAATATTGATCATGTAGCCGGCTACAGCCGGCAGGGAGAAATTCTTCTGTCAGAAAACAATAAAGCCTATCTTGGCGACTCCTACAAAAGCATGTTTATCAAAAAGTTCAATGACAGGTAATAACTTGTGAGCAATCGTCAAAAGCTCTAAAAGGTTTGTCAAAAATCCTTGGTAATCAGACGACAAGTAATTAACTTGCGCAAGTTTTATCAGCATTTCGGAGAACGTCAGATACAATAATAATGAAGAAAGCTTTATTAATCGCTTTTCTATTGCTTCCAGCTTTATCTGGAATTAAGGGGCAGTCTCTTTCAATCAGTCCGAATACGCTTTTTCTGAGTCCTCTGAATAATTCTTCCGATGCATTTACCATTACTTCATCAGATGTTGTATGGAGTATTGCCGACAATTCAGGCGGCTGGCTTTCATTTTCAGCCTTATCAGGCGATACCAATGCTGCTGTTACCGTTACGGCTGCTGAAAATGCCTCACCCTCGTCCAGATCAGCGGATGTGACAATATCAGGCACTGGCGGGGTTACACCTCAGGTTTTAGTTGTTACACAGAATGGAGGCAGTCTGACTATTTCCCATTCAGAAGTGACCGTGGGCGCATCAGCAAATAGTGACGGAACATTTTCTATAACATCAAACACATCATGGACTGTCTCAGACAATGCCGGCTGGCTGACACTTTCAGCAATAAACGGTTCATCTGATGCTGAGATAATTATTAGTGTTGAATCGAATCTTCTGACTACTGTCCGCACCGCAGAAATAACCATAACCGGAAACGGACTTGCTCCACAGATAATTACCGTAACTCAGGAAGGATCTGCAGCCTCACTTAGTGTCACACCTTCCACCCTGACTGTTCCGGCAACTTCCAATTCCTCCGGTTCGTTCAGTATAACTTCAAACAGTTCCTGGTCAGTTTCAGAAGAATCAACATGGCTCTCCGCTTCACCTGCCGACGGTTCAGGAAATAAGGACATAACCATTTCAGCAGATGCCAATTCCTCGACTTCAACGAGGTCGGCAGTTATCAGTATAACCGCTGCCGGAGTAGCAACGCCTGCTACGGTAACAGTCACTCAGGAAGGCATCGCTTCCTATTCTGTGACTGTATCTGCCAATCCGTCAGGAGGCGGAACAATAACAGGAGCAGGGCCCTATCCGTCAGGTGCTACAGTGACATTAACAGCATCACCTGCAGCCGGATATAGCTTTGTGAACTGGTCTGAAGACGGCTCACCGGTCTTTACAAATTCCACCTATACATTCGACATAATATCTGACAGGACCCTGGTTGCCAATTTCAGCATTCTTTCATACTCAATTACCACATCTTCTCAGCCTTCCGCCGGAGGTTCGACAAGCGGAGGTGGTTCCTTCAACTATGGCGAATCTGCGACGGTTACTGCAACACCAGCAGCAGGATATCAGTTTATTAACTGGACTGTAGGCGGATCCGTGGTTTCAGCCAGTTCAAGCTATACCTTCCCCGTTACATCAAATCGGTCGCTTGTAGCCAATTTCTCCACGTTGTCCTACACCATTTCCACTTCCACAAATCCTGCCGGGATCGGATCCACAACCGGTAGCGGAACCTACAATTTTGGAACTTCTGCAACCGTTACGGCTGCCGCAGCCACAGGCTACCGCTTCGTAAACTGGACAGAAGGAGGAACAGTTGTCTCTGCAAACTCCACCTATACCTTCACCGTTAATTCAAACAGAAGCCTGGTGGCTAATTACACTATTAACAATTATACTATAAGTACTTCGAGCAGTCCAACCGGAGGGGGTTCGACAAACGGAGCCGGTACTTACACTCACGGATCCCAGGCCACTGTTACCGCAACACCATCTGCAGGATATGCATTTTCAAACTGGACTGAAGCAGGCAGCACTGTATCAGCAAACGTAAGCTATTCATTTACTGTCACAGGTAACAGGACCCTGGTTGCAAATTTCAACCTGATTACTTACACAGTCTCAACCTCATCAAGTCCATCAGCGGGAGGTACGACTTCCGGAGGGGGCAGCTTCTCCCCTGGCGCTACTGTTACAGTTACAGCATCGCCCTCAGAAGATTTTCAGTTTGCAGGCTGGACCGAAGGAGGCACTACCGTTTCTACTAACCGGACCTATTCATTTGTAATTTCCTCTAACCGGAATCTGGTCGCCACTTTCCAGTCCATCACCTACCTTACTGTGAACACCCTCTCGAGTCCACCGGCCGGAGGCACTACCAGCGGCTCAGGAACTCACCCGGCCGGAACTACCGTCACGGTCAGAGCCACTGAAGCAACAGGATACAACTTTGAAAGCTGGAAGGAAGGTGAGAATATAGTTTCATCCAGCGAAAGCTATACTTTCACCCTGAATTCAAACAGAACCCTCGTTGCCAATTTCAGCCCTGTCAGGTATACAATATCTGCCTCTTCCCTACCGACCGGAGGTGGAACCACAAGCGGAGGCGGTATCTATACTTATGGTGACGATGTGACCGTTACAGCCCATCCCTCATCGGGTTACCAGTTTGTTAACTGGACACAGGGCGGTACAACAGTATCTACAAATTCAAACTATACATTTACTGTAACCGAAAACAGAAACCTCACTGCCAACTTCAGCCAGATAACATACACGGTGGCCCTGTCGTCGGCGCCTGCAACCGGCGGCACCACGAATGGAGGCGGGACATACGGCTCAGGATCAACAGCAACTGTGACAGCGACACCTGCAACAGGATACCGCTTTGTAAACTGGACCCAGGGAGGCACAAGCGTTTCAGCTAATCCCGTCTATTCTTTTACTGTAACTGCAAACATAAGCCTTGTTGCTAATTTTACCGTAGCAAATTATACAATAACAACAGCTGCCATTCCAGCCGGAACAGGAACAGTGTCAGGAGGCGGTTCCTTTAACTACGGGACATCCGTCACCGTCAGGGCTACGCCGGCATCAGGCTATCAGTTCACAAACTGGACTGAAGGCGGTTCATCCGTATCAACAAACGCAAGCTATACCTTCACCGTAAACGGAAACAGAAATCTGATTGCCAACTTCAGCCAGATTCCCAAAATACTCACACTTACAGGACCATCAGGAACTCCTCTCGTAAACAACGATGTTATAACACTGGATTACCCCGATGCCGGATCCATGGTAATTACAGTAAATGCCAACGCCGAATGGAAAGTATCTGAAAATTCGCTGTGGCTGAATGCAATAAAGGAAAGCAACACCCGTCTGAGAGTAAACTACCTGGAAAACATTTCAGTTGTTGAAAAGAAGGCTCCCCTTATTGTAAGCACTGCCCTTAATGCAAGTATGCAAATCATTATCAAACAGGAAGCAAGGGTCTCTCAGCTCAGTCTGTCCAAAGCAGAAAGTGTTACTTTATATCCTAATCCTGCCGAAGACAGAACAATTTTGAGATTTGAAGAAGAATTCAAGGGAAAAATATTGATATTCATAACCACCATTCAGGGAATCCCTGTCATGACATCAGAATATGAGAACATCCAGGAAAAGCAGAATTTAGAAATTCAACTAACGGGGATACCCTCCGGACATTACTTGCTGCACATATCAGGTGAGACGGACCAGAAAATTTTCAGGCTGATAAAACTCTGATCCGGAAAGGCCTGCGGAAGGAATAAAAGTTCGAAATTTTACTTGACTTCATCGGCATTGGCAATTTCCTCCTCGGTGATTAATATCTCCGATGAATAATCTTCCCCAAGTCCAAGAGATGCGGATTCAAATGAGTTGTATCCTTCACTTCCAATCATAAGCCTCCACATGGGTGAACCAGACTTTTCAGCTTCAAGCAGGTAATATCCTGTAGCTTCCATTATCTGCAATGGTTTGCCAAAAAGATTGAGAGTGATCTCAGGTCCGGAAAAAACCTTCAGGTCAGAGTTCTCAGAAATCTGAGGAGCAGAAAAATCAAACAATTCCGATGCGACAGGAGGAATTGCCGACCATGTTGAATTATTGTACCTGAGTTCCGAAGTTATAACCCTGTCCTGCCTTACACCTGAAGTGACGGTTCCTGACACAATACCTGAAAATCCGCATATCAGCCTGACTTCAGGAATAAAAACAAGACTGTCGACCGTTATGGGAGAATGAACAAATTCAGCAGTAACAAAGCGCTGCCCTCCACTGAAGGCGCCGTTTGAAGTAACCGTTATCTCGTCAACCTTGCTAAATGTGGTAACAGCGGTGATCTCACTTATCCTGTTGGAACTTATTTTTATTGTAATATCAATTTCGGGACTTATCCCGATGGCACCGTTCACGGCAGCCAGCCTCGTACCATCCCTGAAAAGCTCAAAATTGTCAAGTGTAACTGCAAGACCATCGAATGCTTTGCCGGGGCCGGCAATAAGAACACCGGCCATCCTTGACCTTACTGAAAAATCCTTCTCAAGCAGCTTTACTTTAAGATTGATCACTCCTTCTTTAACAATGTCACCCAAAGTTGCTTCTGTTGTTTCGAGTAAAAGAGTGGCATCTTCTTTCCTGATACCTGTGATCCTTCGGGTCAGGCCTGAAGGAGTATTCTCGCTGACTCCCGCCACGATTATGCTCTGATTGCCCAACTTCTCAAGCTCAGCATTGGAGGCACTGAAAACTATCGAATTATCAGTGACTTCCGATAGAAGGTTCATCTCGTGTTCCCCAAGAAAAACAACATGGTCGGAATATGTCAGATTACCGACCCTGGTACCCCACATGAAATCTTCTCTTTTGCAGCTGTTGCATAAGATTAAGACTAATCCGGGTATCAGCACCAGAAGTATGTTTTTAAGCCGTATCAATCTGATTTTTTTTGTCCATATTTATATCAAGCAACACTGGCAATTTAGTAAAGCGGCTTCCTCATTCTGTCGGAAATATTCTCCCTTCTGATCGCCGACCAAACTATTCCAAAAGCAGATGTCAGCGACAAAGATCCCGAAATATAGGAAAAAGCATCAAGTTCAAGTGTCTTGTCATAGTACTGATGAGCCAGTTCTATTGTTTCGGCATTCCTGTAGGCCGAAAAATTCTTGTTTGCCTCCGACCTGAAATAAATCGCACCTGCTGTACTTGCAGCCAATACCGGGATGGATATTATCCCTGCGACTTTAGCAAACCTCCTTTTCTTCAGCAATTCCTTATTATAAAGAAGGTTAATATCAAACTGAGGATTCAGCTTTACCTGGTCCATACGCGTCATGTTGCCCATCCCGGCAATTTCGACTGAATTCAGATTGGTCAGCCCTTTTGCCTTAATAATCTTCTTTACAACGAAATTGTCCTGGATACCGGCAATCTGAAGAGAACTAAGCTTCTGAGCCGTCTTTATTCCGGGCTTTGCCCCGGCTCTTAAAAGATATCCGGCAACCTTTGCATTGTTCATCATGGAGGCAATATGAAGCGGAGTATACCCTGAATTTCCTCTTATATTGACTTCAGCTCCCTTTTCCAGGAGACCCCGGGCGGCCTCTGAATCATTCAGGAATGCAGCCAGATGAAGCGGAGAAAGTCCAATGTTATTATTAATGTCAGGATCGGCCCCATGGTTTGTTAACGCCTTTACATACTCCTCATCCCTGGACATCACTGCAATATGAAGCGGAGTATTCCCGAAATTATCGGTCCCGTTAATTGAAATTTTTTTATCCACAAGAATTTCAATCAACTGGTCATCAACAAGTCTGCCATTCAGGGCATGAAAAAGGTTGCCACCATGTTGTCCTGTATAATATGAACTATCCCCATCACTGATTGATTCGATCAGCAGGTTCCTGTTCCTCTTCCTGAGAGCCTCAATCAGTGTTGTGTCGGGATTATTAATAATAGATGTGTTCCTGGCTTCCGGATTGGTTTCTAAACTTTTTGAACCGTCTCCGATTTCCAGGAGGGCATCTTTTCTGGCAACCGACTCACTGTTAGAATTGATCACATCGAAAGACTTTACAAAATTTATGATTTCCACAGAACCCGAAACCTTGTATTCTATTACCAGGGTATGCCTCCCCTCCTGTTCTATTTTTGGTATAATAATTTCTGCAAAGTCGTTTTTCAACCATTGAGACCATCGTCGCAAAGTTTTATTGATGGATGTAACCCTGGGACCCGGGACCAGTATCATATACCTGTACTGTGATACGACGGCAGTATCTACCGAAAAACTCAACTCAATGCTTTCACCTGTCGAAATCCTTGCAGGAACCGGATTGAAAAATATGAATGGCAATTGCTTTGCCTGAACTGTCGATGAATGCAGGCATTCATTCCCTTCAATTGCAGCAGAGGGTATGCAATAAAGCTTACAGGACAACAGACAAAGGATTAAAAACAAATATTTCATTTCCAATTTGTTTCATCAGTACTTAAGAGCCTGACTTTTCATTTGATACTCTTTAATACCTGATTATCCATACTTTTATAAAATTACTCAATCCCCGGCTGATTTCACATAATTTGGATAAAATATTCAGATTAATATGAGGCGATGACCTCATACCAGCATTTTCGCAGGTCAATTCGTGGTCATTTATTAGTCTTTCAGTAAATTAAAGCTTACATGATTTAAATTCCTGAGATACCTTAGTTTTATGTTTTAGCACTGACGGAGTATTTGGCGGATAAGCTATTTTGTAGGATTAAGGGGATACTCTGTTGGTTTTCATGCTGACAACAGCCCTGCTTTCATATTTTTAGGCCGGACGATATCGAAAAGACAGTAAATCTGACCGGATATCAAATTTTCCCCTGCTCGCACCATCCATGCTTGCGAGCCTTTGAAAGGCGCTCCTCTCCCCGGGGATCGCTCTGGACAAAAAAAGGGACGTTTTAAAAAACGTCCCTTGATTTTTCCTAAGAACCTTAACCTCTAACCCAAATAACCCTTCAGCAATCTGCTTCTGGATGTATGTCTTAATCTTCTGATTGCTTTCTCCTTAATCTGCCTTACTCTTTCGCGTGTAAGCCCAAACTTCTCTCCAATCTCCTCAAGTGTCATCTCCTGGCAGCCTATGCCAAAGAAAAACCTTATTATATCCCTCTCCCTTTCAGTGAGAGTGGCAAGAGCCCTGTAAATCTCGCGTGACAAAGATTCATCCATCAGGAGTTTGTCAGCTACCGGTGAATCTGAATTGGTAAGCACATCAAGTAAACTGTTGTCCTCGCCTTCGATGAAGGGAGCATCAACAGATACATGACGACCTGATACCTTCAGAGTATCAGTTACTTTTTCCTTTGGAAGTTCGAGTACATCTGCCAGTTCCTCTGGCGAAGGTGTTCTTTCATTTTCCTGTTCAAACCTCGAAAAAGCCTTGTTTATCTTATTCAGCGAACCAACCTGATTGAGCGGAAGCCTGACTATCCTCGACTGCTCGGCAAGAGCCTGAAGTATCGACTGCCTGATCCACCACACTGCATAGGAAATGAATTTAAATCCTCTGGTTTCATCAAATTTCTCAGCAGCTTTGATCAAACCAAGATTACCTTCATTTATAAGATCCGGTAAACTCAATCCCTGATTCTGATATTGCTTGGCAACAGAAACAACAAACCTCAGATTGGCCTTGGTAAGCTTTTCCAGAGCAGCACGGTCGCCCTTTTTGATCCTCTGTGCAAGTTCAACTTCCTCTTCAACCGATATCAACTCCTCTTTACCAATCTCCTGAAGGTACTTGTCGAGTGATGCACTTTCCCTGTTTGTTATAGATTTGGTAATCTTTAGCTGTCTCATTATGCCTCCGAAAAAATTTCCGCAAAGATATTGCTTATATTAAATATAAACAAGATAAATACAATAATGTTTTGCACAGGAGGCAAGAGTGATTTTATCCTCCTGTGCATCAGTACCATATAATATCCCGATACTAGTTCCTGAATGAATAGCTGAACATAGTCCCGTTCGACTGGATCCCCTCGATCGATCTCAGATCCTTCCCGTCAGATGTCGCCTGACGTACATCTGAAGCAGATTTTACGTTCCTGCCGTTCACACTCATGATGATATAACCTTTCTTAATCCCAAGATCCTTGAATCTGCCGTCGTTTACTTCGCTGACCTTTACGCCATGGTCGATGTCGAACTTTTTCAATTCAGACGGTTCAAGCGATTCCAGACGGGCTCCGTAAACAACCGAACCTGCTCCCATTCCGGGGGTGACAATACTTGTGTTTCCTGCTACGTTCTTCATTGTGACTGCAATAGTCGACTCTTTCCCATTCCTGTAGAAAGTGATACTAGCTTTATCACCCGGGCGTTTCCGGCTCACAAACTCCTGAAGTTCGGATGGGGAATTGACCTCCTTGCCGTCAAAACTGAGAATGATATCATCTTCCTTCAGACCAGCTGATTCAGCAGCTCCGTCAGGTACCACCCCGGTTATACGAGCACCCCTTACTCCATTAAGCTTCAGCTTATCGGCGTCCTCCTGCGTTACCTCGGTGATATTCACACCGATTATTGCCCTCTGAACTTCTCCATATTGCTTCAGGTCTTCAACTACCTTGCTTACAAGCGTGATAGGAATTGCAAAGGAATTACCTGCATATGCCCCGCTGGGTGAAACAATTGCAGAGGTGATGCCTACAAGAAGTCCTTTGGTGTCAACAAGAGCTCCTCCGCTGTTTCCCATATTGAGCGCAGCATCGGTCTGGATAAATGATTCTATCCTGAGCTCGCTGTCAAGAATATTGAGATTTCTGCCTTTGGCACTGACAATACCTGCCGTAACAGTTGAAGTAAGGTCAAGCTCACTCGTTGAGAACGGATTACCTACTGCAAGAACCCATTCACCAAGCCTCAGCTTGTCAGAATCACCATATTTTATAAAGGGCAAACCCCTGGCTTCAATCTTCAGCAATGCAATATCGGTGCTTGGATCCTTACCTACTATCCTGGCTTCGAACACCCTTTTGTCATTTAGCCTTACTTCAACATTCTCTGCATCATCAATCACATGATCATTGGTTATTATATATCCGTCTTCAGATATTATAACTCCTGAACCATAGCCCTTTACCTCCCTCGAACGAGGAGTGTAGCGGTCACCGTAAAAATATTCCCAGAAAGGATTGGAAGCCTGCGGGGAAACCATACTCTTTGTCCGTACATGAACCACAGCATGAACCGTCATCTCAGCTGCATAGGTAAAGTCAATCTGTCCTTCCTGCATCGAAAGCGAGGTAAGAAGGGCTTCGGCATTCTTATCAGTCAGACCGGAATTCTTCCCGGCCTGATTATCAGCAGGTTTCTCTATGAACCTTGTATAGGCGAACAATGCTATTGCTCCTCCCAGTACCGCCATGAGAAAACTCCCTAACAAATATTTCATTTTCATATCTATCGTGTGTTTTGGTTATACTTTTATAATCTACTCTGTTCTTCTCTCAAATTTAATGCCTTTATAATAGTTTACTATATTTGTAACCGTTTAAAGTCATTTCTGTTCAGCAAAGTTTATGCTTTTTTCTGCTGTTTATTAATGACTGACAAATATTTAACAAGAGTTTAACACTGATGACAACGGCTTTTAACAAATACCAGGGAACAGGCAACGATTTCATCATAATAGACAACCGTAACGGTCTGTTTAATCCCGACAATTCATCACTCATCCAACGGCTCTGCGACAGGAGATTTGGTATAGGCGCTGACGGACTTATCCTGATTAATAAAAAGGAAGCCTGTGACTTTGAAATGATTTACTTCAATTCCGATGGCCACAAAGGGACAATGTGCGGCAACGGAGGCAGATGTGCAGCAGCCTTTGCATTTAAACATAAAATTGCAGGTAGAAGACAGAAATTCATTGCTTCCGACGGTATCCACGAAGCAGAAATTGAGAATGACATCGTCCGTCTTTCAATGTGTGATGTAAAGAAGATCAGCAAGAAAGCCGGGAACTACTTCATTGATACCGGATCTCCTCACTTTGTAGTATTCACAACAGATGCCGGCAATACTGATGTCAGCTCTGAAGGAAGAAAGATCAGATGGTCAGATGATTTTAAACCCGGAGGAACAAATGTTAATTTCGTTGAAATCCTTGAAAACGGAATCTATGTAAGGACCTTTGAGAGGGGCGTTGAGGATGAAACATTGTCCTGTGGAACCGGCGTTACAGCTTCTGCCATTGCTTCGGTTCTGTCAGGACATTTTGTCAGTGCTCCCGTGAATGTCAGAACGCGGGGTGGGGACCTGAAAGTTGAATTTGTGGCTGGTCCTTCACTGATAACCGATATCAGACTTTGCGGACCGGCAACTTTTGTCTTCGAAGGAACTATTGATACCGAATAAATCATTCAAACCTTTGATCTGATTTGAAATCCATGTAATACTGGCACTTCATTAGTCCGTCGAGGACTTACAACCGCCAAAAAAATGCAAAAAGAAAAACTATACGGTAGTACTCTGTCCGAACTCATTGCCATCACAAAAAGAATTGGTATGCCCGGATTTGCAGCAAGACAGATAGCTGACTGGCTCTACCGTAAGGAAATCAAATCAATTGACGAAATGACTAATCTCTCAAAAAAAATGAGAGAGCTGCTTTCGGAATATTATGAAATGGGATTGACTGAACCTCTTCAGACCTCGGTCAGCTCCGACGGGACAAGGAAATACCTTTACAGGGTGCTTAACGGGAAGTTTATCGAAACCGCCTTCATTCCTGACAGGGACAGAGCTACAATTTGCGTATCATCCCAGGCCGGATGCAAAATGGGCTGTGTTTTCTGCATGACAGGAAGGCAGGGATTCCAGGGCAACCTTTCATCAAATGAAATTCTGAACCAGTTTCGAAGCCTCCCGGAATACAGGCAGATAACAAACATGGTTTACATGGGCATGGGAGAACCACTCGACAATCTGAATGAAGTTCTGCTTAGCCTGGAAATACTTACCGCCGACTGGGGCTATGGATGGAGTCCTTCCAGAATAACTGTCAGTACTGTTGGCATTTTGGACAGGTTGAATGTTTTTCTTGAAAGAAGTCGCTGCCATCTTGCCGTAAGCCTTCACTCCCCATTTGATGAGGAGCGCCGTAAACTTATGCCCATTCAAAAAACCAATACTCTGGAGGAAGTTATCAGTATCATCAGAAAATTTGACTTCAATAAACAGAGAAGAATATCCTTTGAATACATTCTCTTTAGCGGGATCAACGACACTCCCCGTCATGTCAAGGAACTTGCCCGCATCCTGAACGGCATCAGATGCAGGATAAATATTATCAGGTTCCATCCCCTGCCTGGTTCTGAGTTCTCCAGCCCGGGAGAGAAAGATACTGTAGCTTTCAGGGATGCACTCACCTCAAAGGGCATAATTACTACTATCAGAGCAAGCAGGGGTATTGATATAAATGCAGCCTGCGGTCTTCTGTCAACCATAGAACAGAACAAAACCTGAAACCATGTACAGAAACTTCTTTGGTCTTTTGCTTCTGCTCATTTCAACCGTTGCAACAGCTCAATACGAGACGCTGAAATCCTTCCTTGCTGACTCTTCATTATCAGGCGCCTCCGTTTCAATCTGCATAGTCAGCACGGAGGACGGGACTACAGTTTTGGATTACAACTCGGACGAAAGCCTGATGCCTGCCTCAGTTCTTAAAATAGTCACCTCAGCAGCAGCGTTAGAACTGCTGGGTCCGGACTATCATTTCAAAACCAGCATCGGCTATACGGGCGAACTTGACAAAAGGACTGGTGTGCTGACAGGCGATCTTGTTATAAAAGGAGGAGGAGACCCCGCGCTTGGATCCCCATACTTCAGGGAACATTACGGCAACTTTCTTTCCGGCTGGGTGCTGAGACTTAAGGAAGCCGGTGTCAAATCTGTAAATGGGAGGGTGATTTGCGATGACTCGAGGTATGACTATCAGCCAGTGCCTGCAAAGTGGCTCTGGGAAGATATCGGAAATTATTACGGTGCCGGAGTATACGGTTTATCACTCTTCGACAATACTCTGGAAATACATTTCAGAACATCTTCAGAAGGTACAATTCCTGAGATCACCGGTTATAATCCTTCTGAAGCACGTTATGACCTCTCCAACCAGCTTGTTTCATCGGGAAACTCCGACAAAGGCTATGTTTTTTCCCCTCCTTATGGCAATTACGGATGGATTGCAGGCACGATCCCTGCAAACAGGGATCATTTCACCCTGCTTGCCTCAATTCCCGATCCTCCCATGCTGATTGCCTCTCTGTTTGACAAGATGCTCGATTCTGCAGGGATTGCCGTAAGGCAGGAGCCTTCAACCCTCAGGATTGAAAACCATGTTCCAGGAGAAGTTATAACAATTGCAGAAACAAAATCCCCTTCCCTGTCAGCAATTACAGAAGTTCTTAATCATGAAAGCGTCAATCTTTACGCTGAACATCTTCTTAAGGAACTGGGACTTCAGTTCAGGGGAAAAGGCACAACAGATTCGGGGATTGACGTTTTATACAGTTTTCTTGCTGAGGCAGGAGTCGATCCAAAAGGATTTTTCATTGAAGACGGCAGCGGATTATCTCCACTAAATGCAGTGACTGCAAAGGGGCTTGCAGGTCTTCTCTTCTATATGAGAAAAAAGGCTCAGAATGCCGAAGCTTTTATTAATTCACTTCCTGAAGCAGGAAAGGAAGGCACTCTGAAAAGCAGCTTTCATCAAACCTCTTTTAAAAATAACCTCAAGGCAAAAAGCGGATCCATCACAAGAACCAGATGCTATGCAGGGTATTTTACAGCTTCTTCAGGAAAGGAAATGGCATTCAGCATTATGGTGAATAACTATTCCGGATCTTCTCAGACCGTTGTCTCAGGAATAGAGGCCTTATTACTTGAAACTATTGTCAGCCAGTGATGTAACGAACCAGATCAGGCGTCAATTTTAGCATATTTCGCATGGGCTTCTATGAATTCCCTGCGTGGGGGCACTTCATCTCCCATAAGCATTGAAAATATCCTGTCGGCCTCTGCTGCGCTGTCGATGGTAACCTGCTTGACCGTCCTGGTTTCGGGATTCATTGTTGTAGACCATAGCTGTTCAGCATTCATTTCTCCAAGGCCCTTGTACCTCTGAACCGTCACCGAGGCTTCTTTTCCCTGACCGAATTCTTTCACTGCAGCCTCCCTCTCCTCTTCCGTCCAGCAATACCTCTCATTCTTTCCCTTCTTAACAAGGTAAAGAGGCGGCATAGCTATGAAAAGGTATCCTCCCTTTATCAGATCCTGCATGTATCTGAAGAAAAAAGTCATAATAAGTGTGTCGATATGCGATCCGTCAACGTCGGCGTCAGTCATGCAGATGATCTTGTGATATCTGAGTCCGGAAGTGTTTAGCGCCTTGCTGTCCTCATCTGTGCCAATGCTTACCCCAAGAGCAGTGAAGATGTTCTTTATCTCTTCACTTTCATATATCCTGTGTTCCATGGCTTTTTCAACATTCAGGATCTTGCCTCTCAAAGGCAGGATAGCCTGAAACCTGCGGTCACGTCCCTGCTTGGCTGTTCCTCCTGCAGAATCCCCCTCAACAAGGAATAACTCGGATTTTTCAGGATCACGGTCAGCACAATCAGCCAGTTTCCCAGGCAAGCCCGAACCCGACAGCACTGTCTTGCGCTGAACCAGTTCCCTTGCTTTCCTTGCTGCATGCCTTGCGGTTGCTGCAAGAATGACCTTCTGAACTATGCTTCTGGCATCCTTCGGGTTTTCCTCGAGATAATTAGTCAGCATTGTGCTCACGGCAACATCCACCGCACCCATTACTTCCGTATTTCCCAGCTTGGTCTTGGTCTGACCTTCAAACTGGGGTTCAGCAACCTTGACAGAAATAATGGCTGTCAGTCCCTCCCTGAAATCGTCACCATTAATATCAAATTTAAGTTTCGACGTGGCGCCCGAATCATCAGCATATTTCTTGAGCGTTCTTGTCAGACCTCTCTTGAAACCAGCCAGATGAGTGCCTCCTTCAATAGTGTTAATGTTGTTTACATAGGAATGTACATTCTCACTGAAAGAGTTATTGTACTGCAATGCAATCTCCACAGGTATCTCCGCCTTGTCGTAAACAATATGAATAGGACTTTCTATCAGCCTTTCCCTGTTACCGTCGAGATACTCCACAAACTCTTTCAGCCCTGCCTCGGATCTGAACTCTTCCTTGCGTATCTTCCCTCCATTGCCGTTTTCAATCAACTCCCTTTCGTCTGTAATGGTAAGCAAGATACCCTTGTTAAGAAATGCCAGCTCCCTCAATCTTGTCGATAATATCTCAAAATTAAAATCCGTTGTCTGAAAGATTGAAGGATCAGGTTTAAAATTGATTATCGTTCCCGACTTGTCCGATTTTCCGATAACTTCAACACCGGTAACCGGTTTGCCGAACTGATACTTTTGCCTGAACAGTTTGCCTTCCCTCATTACAGTGGCAACCATCTCAGTCGACAGGGCACACACGCATGATACGCCCACACCATGAAGACCTCCTGAAACCTTATATGAACCTTTGTCAAACTTTCCACCGGCATGAAGCACAGTCATTACAACCTCCAAAGCCGATTTCTGCTCCTTCTCATGAAGATCAGTCGGAATTCCGCGTCCGTCATCAGTAACAGAAACAGAACCATCCTCATGGATCACCAGATCTATCCTTGTACAGTAACCTGCAAGAGCTTCATCAATCGAATTATCAATAACTTCATAAACAAGATGATGCAATCCTCTTATACCTGTATCGCCAATGTACATAGCAGGCCTCTTCCTGACTGCCTCAAGACCTTCCAGAACCTGTATACTACCGGCGGAATAATCATTACTCTCCTGCACTTTTCTTTCATTCTCACTCATCTTTCCAACATATTACAAAACATCAGACAAAAAGTTACAATTATGGCTTAAAAGACTAATTTTTCGATATTTAACAACTTGATTTTATGCCCCTTAATTGTTCCGCCAAAGATACCTTTTTTTAAAGGTTTTTTTAGTTAAAACAAGTTAAAAGAAATCCACAATTTGGCAAAGAAATTAACAACGAATGGCGCCTGAAAACAATAAGCAGTCAACTTCCAGACCGGCAAAAATTATACAAGCCGGCATGATCTGTAAAACAGTATATTCTGTTAAGATCCCGGGAAAATGGTCTTTCAGAGGCTGTAGCTGAAGCCTGCCATGAAGTTGAACATCTGCGACGGATAATACGCCCATTCATAGTACCGGTTCCATGAAACATTGTCAACCTTTACCCAGAAAGACAATATCCTTGTATACCTGTATTCAGCCGAAAAACCAAGATTGACATGAACAGGCTCTTCAATGACCTCTGGCTCCAGAGTCATCCATCCGGTCGGACTCTTGTTGACCATCAGCTTCCTGCTCCCCAGGGCTGTAAACTCCGCACCCGCAATAATCTTGTCCCTAAGGTTATAGAACAATCCAAACCTTCCATCCCAGGCCGGTTTGTTCCATGCAAAATCATTATCCGACAAGGTGTATTTGTAGTAGTTGGCTGATGTTCTGAAGGACATTCTTTTTGAGAATTCTCCGCTAAGCTCCCCGTGAAAATTAAGGACTTCAGCATCATCCGGACTTATCATGAAATAATTTCCTCTCTGAACCACTCCTGCAGTATCGGGATAAACAATGTTTGAGTAGAGAATCATGTTGTTTACAATGGAATATGAGCCCGACAGAACATAGTTGCCCCCTATTCCGCTGTTCCCCTTAAGTCCTCCGGATATGATCAGAGCATGGTTTGTATTGGGAACCTTGTAAATTGACTCACCGGGAACAAGAAAGGGATTTTCCCGGATAATACTGAATGGCTCATTATTCTCGAGCCTGCCGCCCAATCCTGCAAAGAACCTTATGTACTGAGGAACAATACTAAATCCAAATTCGAGGTCGGGATGAAAATAAGCTTTCACTTTCGAATCGAGGTTCTTTTCAAGCGAAAGCCCAACTCCAAGCCGGAAATTCCACTGGTCTGTGCTCTTTTTCACAAAGGGACTTAAAGTGAGGATGTATTTCGGATCAATCCCAAGGGATTTTGACAGGGTATAATGATCAATGTTAAGTCCGGAGCCCATGTAAAATCCCTCATACAGAGCAGCCATCTTGCCGTTGAACCCCACATGATTCATATTTCCTTCACCTGCATTGCGGAAATAATCGTATGAGACTCCCAGATCGTATGAAAGGTCAGCAGAATCGAGGTTAAGTGATGCAAAAGCAAATCTGGCGCCTGCATCAAGGTAGCTGAGCCGTATGTTCTTTTTCAGGAATTCATACGGAACCTCAGTATCGTAGCCATAGGCATATCTGGCATTCTGAACAAAACTGGCAGAGAGGTCCAGGTAACTCTTGTCAAAGAATTTTCTTCCGAAAACCGTCGCATCATTATCCATGAATCCTGCATATACCTTCTGTTTGTTCTCAAGAGGAACCTTTCCGTTTGAGGAATAGTGCTTTGCATATAAACCCACAGCTCCCTTTTTCGACCTGTGGTTTGTAATGCTTAGTTCAGCCAGTGGCGTTGTATTGCTTCCCAAACCAACCTTAACGTAGCTCTTGTAAAGCTTGGGCAGAAGATCGGGAAGCAGCGAAGCCGACTTGATCGGACTTATTGAATGAGTCGGACTGAACGGCTCGGATTTGACATCATACCTAAATACGGGATTTACACTCACTGTGTCATTTATATCCGGAAGAAAACTAAGTTTTCTGGCATCTGAAAGAGAAGGCTTATATGGATTATAAAGCGTAACCTCTCTTTTAAGATCCTGTTCCTGCGCCAGCAGCGGCACACAGACTAAAAATGCCAGGATCAGCGCAAATATGGTTTTCTTTAGTATCATCGCAGCTCTTTTTCTTTTAATAAAATGTCAATTTCACTGGTCGAGTGAATCCAGTCTGGCTTTCACTTCATCAATTATCCCGTCGTCGCTGACAGTGTAGTATTCCTGAAGGCTCTGAAGCGTTGCCCTGGCCTGAAGAGTATCTCCTTTCTTTATGCTGATATCGGCCAGCAACAGAAAGATCCTGGCCGTCCAGTAGGGATGTGGGGAATTCTGGCCAACAAACTGGTTCACTATCCTCTCTGATTCATCAATACTCCCGTCCTTGAAAAGTATCTCGGCCACCCTGTATTTCGACTCTGCTCCTTCAGCACTGATGACTTCATTCGAAGTTATCCTGAAATCCTTCAGCGCTTCTTCAAACTCATTCAGACTGTAATGCGCCTTGGCGCTGATAAAGACAGCTTCACGCATAAGCTCCTCAGGAATATTTGCAGCTTTCCTGATCTTTTGCGAAACAAGAATACTCTTTTGAGCATTGCCCTCCTGAAATGCTGAGTGGAGCTGACCTCTCAATGCTGTCAGTTTATTTCCGGGATTTGTTGTTATTTTTTCGAGGGACTCATAGAAGACAAAGGCATCCGCAAATTCCTCACTTCCGTACAGGATGGAAGAAGCGGAGATCAATGCCTGTTCCATAAACTGGTTGTTCGGGGTCCTGATAACCTCTCTGTAATAGCCCAGGGCTTCATCCTTGTTTCCCGAAGAATTAAGACATTCTGCCAGATAAAATTGTGCGTTTAACCTGAAGCTTCCATTACGGAACTCACCCAGATAGTTTTTGAATACTTCAGATGCCCTGGTGCAGTTACCTGCCATATAAAGGTTCTCTCCCGAAATATAAAGAAGCGAATCCCTTTCTGTCGAACTTACATCTCCAAAACCAAGGTTCCTTACATAGGAAAAATAACTCTCCACATCATTCATTTCCACATAGGCATTCTTAAGGCCGGTCATCGCATACCGGGCTTCGGGAGTTGACGGGAAATTTTCAATCACCTTTTTAAACTGAGCCACCGACTTCTCATTTTCACCCTGATTGTAGTAAAGTAGTCCAAGCTGGACAATGGCCTGTGGAACAAACGAACTCGACGGATAATTTGCAATAATATTCACAAAATCAGCTTCACCCCGCCGGTAATCCTCCAATACCAGATAAGCTCTTCCCCTTTCATAAATCGCGCTTGGCACATAAGGAGATGACGGATATCTTGTTGTAAGCAATGTGAGAATATCGGTCTTGCTTCTGTTGTTATTGGTCAGACCGAGGCAAAAACCCTTCTGATACAACGCATAGTCGGCATTTTCCTTTCCATTGGCTATCACCATGTCGTAATAGCTGACAGCCTGGTTGTAGTTTGTGTTAATAAAATAACAATCTGCAATCCTCAGCCTGGTGTCATACTGAACCTCGGGCTTTGCCCTGGAAAATGAAGCCTCAAAACTCCTGAACTCAGACAGGGCTTTGGTGTAATCCTTCAGATTGTACCAGACATAACCAAGATTATATCTCAGAAGAGAAGCTTCAGACAGGTTCAACGCCCCGGGGATTCCCATAAAGGTCATGTAATCATTTTTTGCTTCTTCGTACATTCCACTCCTGTATTCTGCCTCCGCTTTCCAGTAGAGAGCCCTTGCTTTCAGTTCCCTGCTGTGCCTTTCATAACGAAGCGACTTGTCGAACATGTCAATGGATTCCTCTATCTGCATATTCCTGAAGAGTTCCAGCCCCCGGTAAAAAGCCACCCTCTGGTAAGCAGCCTCAAGTCGTGAGTCTTTGTTCCTTATCCTGTCGAGAGCAGATAAAGCCGCCTGGTAATTCCTTATTTCTGTGAATGTTGCAACCAGATAATTATATGCTTCTTCAATCCTGGGAGAATCCGGATACATTTCAATGTACTCCTGGAATGCAGCAATTGCTTCCCCGAAAGGTGAAGTCGATGTCTCATAGGTCAGTTTTGCATAGCTAAGCAATGACTCCTCCCTGAGCTTTTTGTCAAAGTCCATCCTGGATGCCTGACCAAAGGCAAACTGGGCCCTCTTCTTGTCTCCCGTCTTCAGATAACTATCCCCAAGTACAAACCAGATGTTCTGGCTCAGAACATCATTTCCGGCGCCGGCTGTAAGAAGTGTCCTGATCGCCTGATCATATTTGCCGGTTTTATAATAGCAGAAAGCCAGCTGATACTTGTCGTCCCTCTCTGCCGTCTTTGCTCCGGCATTGTATTGCTCAAGCCAGGATAGTGCTTCAACGTAGTTTCCCTTGTTGTAATAAGCATCCCCGATAAAACGGTACATCTCTGTGGCTCTCTCCTTTGGGGCTGACTTGAGAAGCTCCGGAGATATCTCAAGTATCCCGTCATAGTCTTTCTTCAGATATAGTATCTGGGTGATGTAGAAAGGCACTATCGAACCGAAGGTCTCGTCGCCCCTGAGCTTATTGAAACCGTCCAGCGCAGTCTCATACATCTGCTGTTCATATGCAATATGACTGAAATAGTACAGGGCTGGAGCCGTATACTCAGTATCCCTGTCCTTGATCTCCGAAAACATGGTAATTGCCCTGGCTTTTTCGCCCCTGACATAAAGGGAATAACCGTACCTGAAATAGTATTCGGCAAGCTTTTCCTCACTCAGTTCAAGACGGTTTACAGTTTCATAGTATGTGCTTGCTTTCCTGTAATTTTTATTCTGGTAGAAATAATCCGCCAGTGAGATCCTCCCCTCATTAAGCCGCGGGCTCTCAGGATGCCCTGAAATATATACCAGCATCCTGTATTCCGCATCTGGATTGTAAAGCCTGAGAGCAGATAATGCCGCATAATACTCTGCTTCATCAAGACGATTACTGCTGTTGTCCCTGTTTTCCCTGATGTACGAGTCGAACAGCCTTATTGCCGGGGCATATTTCTCCTTCCCGAAAAGGTCCATTGCTCTCCCGAAATCCGACCTCAGGTCTTCACCCGAAAATGAAGCCTGCGGATATAACTGTATGGCAGCAACAGGAAAGAGTATGAAAATAAAGAGTAGCTTTCTAATGTTCATAACTTACACTTTTTGGCCTTCCATCAATGAATTGTCTAATGAACCGGGAAACTTCCCGATCCTGTAACAACCTAATAATAAATAATATATATCCAATACAGATTCTCCTCAGCACAGGCAAAAATACAATTATAAAACGGTGCCTTCAGGCCTTTATTACTGATTTTATTAACATATAAATGTTATTTATCAATTCTTTGCTTTCTTTACAGGATCAACTAAATACAATGCAGGAAACTCAGTTATCCGATAAAATAATAGAGCTGTCAAACTGCAACATCTGGCAGCAGGATCACCTGGTCCTGACCGATGTGAACCTGAGCGTGAGAAAAGGTGAATTCGTTTATCTTGTCGGAAAAGTCGGAAGCGGGAAAACCAGTCTTATCAAAACCCTGAATGTTCAGCTTCCCCTGAAGGAAGGCACAGGCATGGTTGCCGGCTATAACCTGTCGCAAATCAGATCAGGGGAGATACCTTACCTTCGCAGAAAAATAGGAATCGTTTTCCAGGACTTCCAGCTCCTGATCGACAGGCCTGTGAACGAAAACCTGGAATTCGTCCTGAGAGCAACCGGGTGGAAGAACAGGGAAGACATAGATAAGAGGATCAATGAAGTGCTCGAAAAGGTAGGATTAAGCCTGAAGGGATACAAAATGCCTCACCAGCTTTCCGGAGGAGAACAGCAAAGAGTTGTCATAGGCCGTGCCCTTCTCAATGACCCTGAAATAATTCTCGCTGATGAACCTACCGGAAACCTCGATCCGGAGACTTCAGAAGGCATTATTCGTCTTCTGAGGGACATCAGCACGACAGGAAGAGCTGTGATAATAGCCACCCACAACTATACCATTGTCAAAAAATTCAGTGCCAGAACCATCAAATGCGAAAACGGAAAGATAGTGGAGGTTCGCGATGATGAAGAAATTGAGTTTGAACAACTCTGACTCCGAACTGTGACCGGGAAAGAACGCTTTCAGCGATTCTTCAAGAATTAAAAATTTATGTCCCTTGCTGTCGATCTCAGGAATTCTATCTTTTCATATAGTCATCATACAAGACCTGAAGGAAGGCCTTTCCAAGCTTCAGGTTGCGTCCAGGATTAATTCCCTCGCTTAAAACAGCTTGCCCCAGCTTATGGTCATAAATAACCTTTGAACTGTCTGTAATAAACCCAAATCCCTCATTGTAAACATAGAAGGCAAATTCAGGGGATCCTTCTGAAAGAAAATCCTTCGAGAACGGGAATTCTGCGCTGAGTCCCATCTGATTTGCAAGGACCAGCGGAATATCCACCTGCGAACCAATCCTGTCTACCCTGGTACCCGGATTTTGAACAGCGCCTCCAAGCCAGAGCATGGGGATCCTGAAAACATTCTCGGAATAAACAAGATCCTCAGGATAACTAAGCCTGCAATGATCGGCTACCAGAATTACAAGGGTCTTTTTCCACCATTCGGTGGTCTTCGCCCAGTCGATGAAATTACCAAGAGCCCTGTCAGTGTAATAAACTGAATTCCTGAACCGGCTAAGCTCGTCCCTGCCTTCAAAAACCGGTTCCATCGGTACGTCAAAAGGCTCATGACTCGAAAGTGTCAGAACTACCCTGAAGAATGGTTCCTCCATCACTGCCATAGAATCGCGAAGGGTATTGAACAGCACATGGTCATGCACCCCCCACTTTGAATTGTAGAATTCGGGGGAAAAGTCCTCCTTGTTTATTATCTGACTGAATCCGGAGTTGATAAGGTAGGAGTTTATATTGGCAAAGTTGATATCTCCCCCATACCAGAATGAACTGACGTATCCGTTTTCATTTAATATCTTCACCAGGCTCGACATGGACTGGGTTTTTCGCGGCTCTTTAATTATTGAAACTGCCGGCTGTGCCGGATAGCCGCTTAGTATTGCCGGAAGCGCCTTGTCTGTCCTGTTGCCCGATGCATAAAACCTTGTGAACAGCAAGCCCTCCTCCGACAGTCTGTTAAGGTTGGGAGTGGTGGCAGTGTCACCTCCCAGGGACCCGACAAGAAAATTCCCGAAACTCTCAAGGATAACAACAAGAATATTCGGGTTTGCGGTGTTAAGCACGATTTCCGGATCCCCCGTTTTTACGGTAAGTGAATCCCTTATTGCCATAGACCTGTCAGGATCTCCAAAAGTATACGGATTGACCGATGGTTTTCTGTTAAACCATGAACTGCCAACATTCCAGACAACATTCACGGCGCTGTGATTTGCAAACAGGTTGTCTGAGAAGTATACAGAGCCTGCATTAACAGGAGCAAGCCCCACCCCTCCCCTTATCGGTATTATTAGCGATCCCAGCAGCACCAGAAAGGCAATGGTTAAAGGAAACCTGAACCTGCTTATACCCCTGTCGGTAAATTGCCTGTCTATGAATTTGTTGTAAAGAAGTCCGAAAATTACAGTCAATAGAACAACAACAAAAACAAATCCGGCTATCTGCAGGTTTGAAACTGAAGCTGCTGCTTCACCGGGTGTGTCGAGATACAGTAATGGGGTGTAATCCATCCTGAATCTCCAGAAAGAGTATAAAACAACGTCCCCCACTACGATAAGCGAGCAGATCAGAAGGATAATCCATGTGTAGGCTTTCATAAAATACCTGAACCATTCTCCCCTTATCCATATTGAAGGAAGAAGAACAAGCATGGGAATTGAAAGAATATAGGCAGTGGCTGAAATATCGAGCAGGATTCCATGACCAAAGGTCCCTGAAAGGACTCTTAATCCCAGCTCTGATGAATTACTGAAATTACCGAGCAGAAAAATTAACCTGGCGGCGAAGAAAAAAACCAGCCAGAAAAAAGCATACAGGAGAAGGGCTTTAAGTTTTTCTTTCATCGGCTTTAATGCTTAGTGAGGCAGATTTTCCTGAAGTAACAAAAAACATTACAAGTGAAAGGGTAATTATCATCATTCCTGCAATAGTAAGCATCTCCGGTTTTTCGCCGGGAACAAGCATCCAGCTGAGGATGGCTCCCACCACAGGAATGATGAATTTCCACAGGTTAAGTTCCGAGACCTTTACTCCCGGCCTTTGAAGCAGTTTAAACCATAATGAGAATGCAAAAGCAGACATAAAACTAAGCCAGGCAAGATCGGCCCAATACAGAAAAGGCCTGTGAACCCTTGCTGTGCCTTCCACAGGAATGGATACCAGGTAAAGTATCAATCCTCCTATCCCCAGTGAAAAGGAACTCAGTACAACAGGATTCATCCCTTTGCTTTTCAAAGATACGACCACATTGCTTACTGCTGTGGCTATGTTCGCCCCAAGGATAAGAATAACACCCAGAAACTCAATGGCTGTCCCTATCCTGAATGCCTGTCTCCCAGCACTTATAAGTATTACTCCTGAAATCCCGACTATTATGGTAATTATCTTGCTTCTGGTAAGCCTTTCCTCATCATGCATCATGGCTGCAACAACTGCAGTAACAAGAGGCTGGGATCCTACAATAACAGCGCCCAGGGCGCCCGGCACGAGATCCATGCCGAGATAAAAAAGGGAATAATTCATAAGGGTCTGAAGAACCATAACAGAAAGAACCACTTTGTAATTCTCCCTTATCATCCTGATGTAAGCAGAGGGTCTGACTGTAAACGGCAGGAGCATAAGACCAGAAATCATAAACCTCACTCCTGCAAAATGCAGCGGAGTATCATATTGAAGCCCGAGCTTTATACCTGCATAGGCAGTCGACCACAAAAGACAAGCAATAACCGCCCAGAATATAGTATTTCTTTTACTGTACACTTGAAATGATCAGGCCGCAAATATCAGAAAAAAAAATTATTTCCCGGTCATGTTCCAGTCTGGCGGATCAAGCCCCAGAAGATTCCTGACAAAAAAATCCCTGCGCTTCCGCTCCCCGTATACACCTCCGCTTGTGTGCCCTGCCCCTGGAAGAAGCACATATTCAAAATCTTTGCCCGCCTTTACCAGTGCATTTACCAGCTGGGTTGTTGATGAGGGATCAACATTGTAGTCCATTTCTCCGTTCAGCAGCAGAAGCTTCCCCCTGAGCCTCCATGCATTGTCAATATTTGATGATTCGGAGTACTCCACTCCGACCGGCCAGCCCATCCAGGCTTCATTCCACCACATCTTGTCCATTCTGTTGTCGTGACAACCACAGGATGCTACTGCAACCTTATAAAAATCAGGATGAAACAAAACCGCCCCGGCAGCGTTCTGGCCTCCTGCGGAAGTTCCGTAAACCCCTATCCTCTCAAGGTCCATATAAGGATATTTTTGAGCCGCTGCTCTTATCCACAGTATCCTGTCGGGGAAACCTGCATCCTTTATGTTCTTCCAGCAGACATCATGAAAGGCTTTGGAACGGTTTGATGTTCCCATTCCGTCTATCTTCACCACGATAAACCCGAGTTCTGCAAGCTGATGCATTCCTGTAGCCTGTCCTCTGAAACTCTTCGGAACAAAACTGCTGTGAGGCCCTGCATAAATATCTTCTATAACCGGGTATTTTTTTGATGGATCAAAATCAGTAGGCCTGATAATAATCCCCCAGATGTCTGTCACTCCGTCCCTGCCTTTGGAAACAAATACCTCCGGAAGCCTGATCCCGGTACCAAGGAGTTCCGAAATGTCAGCTTTCTCTACTTCCATCAGCAAGGTACCGTCATCAGCCCTTCTCAGAACAGTAACAGGGGCAGTGTTTATCGTCGACCACGTATCGACAAAGCAGCTGTGATCAGGTGAAAAACTTGCATCATGAGTCCCTTGCCCCTCTGTCAGCAGTTTCAGTCCCGACCCGTCAAAATTGATCCGGTAGTAATATATGAAGTACGGATCGCCCTCTTCCCTTCCGCTGGCCTGAAAAATGATCTGCCGGTTCTTCTCGTCAACATAATCCACATCCCTTACCACCCATGATCCGGATGTGATCTGGTTTTTCAGCTCTCCCGATGACGAATCGTAGAGATACAGGTGGTTCCAGCCATCCCTCTCGGAGGCCCATATTATTTCTGAGGTCTCCTCTATGTCGTACCTGTAATTCTTGCCGCTGTAATCGATGAAAGTGGCGGATTTCTCATCAATGATAACCTTTGTATCTCCCGAAACGGCATCAACCTTTATTATATCATATTGCTGGTGTCCCCGCCTGTTGTATTCAAAGGTGAAAAACTCACTGTTCCTGCTCCACTTTATATTGTTTATTGAATACTGATTCGGGATAAGGCTTTCATCAACTTTAATATGTTTTTTTAACATGACATCAAACAACTGGGGATACTTCTGCGGTACCGCATCGCCTGGTTTCTGATACTCGTATGAATAATGCTTAGGTTGAAGCTGATCTTCAGGCGAAGACTGGATGTAATGGATCATGTGCTTCTCTGCCGGCTTTACCCGGTAGGCCATAAGTTTCTTCGAATCAGGCGACCACCTCATATAGGATGAGTAGTATTCACCAAGTGCACCGTCGTAACTCAGCCGGAACTCATTCCTATCCTTAACATCAGCTTCCCTGACATATACATTAAAGTTTTTTATGAAAGCTATCCATTTCCCGTCAGGCGATTTTACGGTGTCATTTGTAAGCTCTTCCCTGAAACCCCAGTCCCAGCCGCTTCTCATTGCACGCTCGGTGACTTTTTCCCTCCTGCTTACATTGTAGTCCCTCAAATTGCATATCCAGTTGTATCCTTCAAAGTTAAAGGCAAAACCTGAAAGCCTGTCAGAAAACACCAGATTTCTAATGGGCAGCTTGCCTGCATCGATTTTTTTGCCGGCTTCTTTTCCCAGCGATTCTGCGAATCTTTCCTGATTGAAAGCTTTCTTTCTTGTAAGCTTCCCTGCGTCAACAATTATGAATTCCGTTCCTGACGGAGTAAGATTTTCATAGAGAAAGCTGTTGGTTTTGCCTATCCAGACAGGCTTTACATTACCATAATAAACCTTGTTAGCCGTGATCCGTACCAGTGAGTCCGCTTTATTGTAAACATCAGGCGAAATCTGGGATAATGAGTCGGATACTGAAAAAACTAAGAGTATAGCTGCCAGAATAAGTCTGCTAATAGTCATAATAAAATCCGGTTTATGTATATATTGAAGCCTATAAAAATAATGTAATTTGCCATGCGGCACACCTGCTTGATTAATTTGATAGCTTTGTGCCGGATGAATCATTGAGATATGACTGTTGCTGAACAAATTGCAGATATACTATCAGATGCCGGTGTAAGGTTTGTGTTCGGAATCCCCGGCGGTCCTTCCATTCCTTACATGGAAGCTTTCAGGAAGTCCGGAATAAAATTCATACTTACATCTCATGAATCTTCTGCAGGAGTTATGGCCAGTGTAACCGGCAGACTGACCGGCATCCCCGGAGTGTGCCATGCTACTTTCGGCCCGGGTGCGGTGAATCTGGCTTCCGGTGCGGGAGGAGCTCTTCTCGACAGATCTCCGGTCATAATACTCACTAGTGAGATGGATGATACAATGCTAGGCAGAACAACACAGATGAATATTGACCATCAGAAACTGTTCCTGCCTCTCACAAAAGCCACATTCAGGGTAAATCACCTGAATGCTTCCGAAGTCCTCCGCAAAGCCCTTTCTATGTGTACCGATGAATTGCCCGGACCAATTCATCTGGGCCTGCCTTCTGATATTGCAACAATGGAAGCATCCGATAGCTCCAGGTTCATACCTGAATCCCCGGCGGTAAGCCGGCCCTCCGACATCCAAAAGGTAAGGGACTTGCTCGAAAAGTGTGTGAATCCTGTAATCGCTGTTGGCCTTAACGCCGCCAGATACTCAGTCGGATCAAGGCTCTCCGGATTCCTGAGTCAGACAAAAATCCCGGTCGTTCTGACTCCGATGGCAAAAGGGATCCTTCCTGAAGACCATCCCTGCTATGCCGGAGTTCTTTTTCATGCCTTAAGCAGTTGCCTTGACGATATCCTGAACGACATTGATCTGGTAATTGGCCTTGGATATGATCCGGTGGAGTATAATTACGAATCATGGATGCCTGATGTTCCCCTTCTGGAATTTACCACTAAGGAAACCGACCTGCCAACTGTGAATAGATTTGCAAGATACACGGGCAGGCCCGGTGAATGGTTTGAAATTCTGGAATGCCTCCATGAAAGAAAGCTGGAGTTCAACCAGCTAAAAATTGAATCAGTAAGAAATAAAATGGATTCCGTATTCCGTGGATTAAGAGGTCATTTCGGACCAGTGGCGGCTTTCAGCATACTCAGGGAAGAGATCCCTGCCGATGCCATTGTAACTTTTGATGTGGGGTCACACCTTCATCTCGCAGGACAGTACTGGAATACCTTCGGAAAGCAGAATATGATAATTACAAACGGCTGGTCAGGAATGGGATTCGGTCTTCCCGCAGCACTTGCAGCCTGCCTTTCATCACCGGAATCAACTGTGGTTTGTGTGACCGGCGACGGAGGCTTCCTTATGAACGCAGGAGAAATCATGACTGCAAAAAGATACAAGCTTCCTGTAATAACCCTGGTACTCTCCGACGGTGAACTGAACCTGATAAAACTCAAACAATCATGGCATGACCTGCCTGATTACGGAACCTGCCTTTATGAAGGGGATCTTTTTGAAACAGACAAATTTATGGGGATCAGCATTTTATCCGCCGACTCGGAAGAAACAATGAAAAATGCAGTCAGAATGGCGCTTGCAGTTAAAAAGCCCGTCATTGTGAATGCAAAAATCACCCCCGATGATTATAAATCACTTATAATCAAAAGATAACTCAGTCTGCCTTTTCCTTTTTGGGTTTTGCCTCTTTTTTCTCTTTGGACGGTCTGGCGGCTTTTGGTTCTTTTTTCTCAGCTGCTTCGGCTTCCGGACCTGATACCACAGTCTCTGTAACTGCCTTTGCCTTTGGAGTATGCTTTGGGCCTTCCTTTTCAGTCTTTGCCTCTTTCACTACGGGTTCAGCTTCTTCCTTTGCAGGTCTGACAGGTCTGGACTCCCTGGAAACAGGAACTTCCTTCGTGTCCTTTAATAATTTCTTTTCCTTTTTCCCTTCATCCGGTTTAACGGTCTTGCTGCTCTTGTCCGCTATTTTCCTGGGCCGTCTTACTCCAAAGGTACCAAGTATGATCTTACCTCTCCTTGATTTCTTATCACCTTTTCCCATAATTGAAATTTTTAACTGAAGTTTTAGAGAATCGTGCAAATTTAATAATATTCTTCTTTGTCAGGATAATTTTTTTCGCTCAACGGACCTTAGCCGCTTCGTCAGGCTTCAACCCAACCCTGTTTGTAATTCCGGAAGATCCTCCTTGTCATCCACATCATAATACCCTCAGGAAGGAACATCCCCAGACCGAAGAACAAACCCGATAATTTTCCGGGAAGAATCACACTCCTTCCCCTGAGCATCCCCCTGATCACAATAGCGGCAACCTCCTCCGGCTCAAGAGCTGACTTCTTTGAGAACCAGCCATTTCTTTCAATCCTGTCACGGGTGTTAATATTCGTCCTGACTGCCGATGGAACTGCCACGCAGGTCCTGACACCAGATCCTATAAGCTCGGAACCAATAGCCCTGGTGAAATAAAAGATATACGACTTTGTTGCAAGGTATATGCTTTTATATGCTGTTGGAAGATAACACCCGAAACTGCTCAGGTTAAGAACATAGGACCGATCATGTTTTTTAAGCTCGGGCATAAAAAGCGTTGTAAGAATGGTAACCGCCCTCACGTTAAGCATAAGCATAAGGTCTGTCTGCTTTTGTGTATATCCTTCCACCGGACCCTCAAAACCTATTCCTGCATTGTTGACAAGTATATCTACTTCCAGATTTTTATTCCTTACAAATTCATATAATGTCTCCGGACCGTCATCCTTCGCCAGGTCACCTTCAGCGCAATAAACAGTAACACCATGATCTGATTCCAGTTTCCGGCAGAGATCGCCAAGACCCTGCCCGGGAAGAGAATTCAGAACCAGACCATGCTTCCTTGAAGCAAGCTCCTCAGCTATTGCTCTTCCAATTCCCATACTCGCTCCGGTAACAACTGCAAAGCAGTTAGTTGTCTTTTCCATCCTTCATTTTTTTTAGCCATTCAACGGTTGATGTGACTCCTTCAGAAAGGGGTGTAATCTGATAGCCCAGTTCCCTCTCTGCTTTTTCACTGGTCATAATCCAGTCTTTCAGATACTTGTTGATAAAATCTCCGGTTATGGGAGGAGACACCCGTAGCAGGCCTGAGATAAATGTTATTGTCCCGACTATGGCTCTCATAAGTCCTTCAGGCAGCCTGACCAGATTTCTTACATTGCCTGTCACCTGCCCGATAATATTAAACAGGCTGTTGAACGAATGATTCTCGCCCCCGAGTATGTAACGCTCTCCTCCCCTTCCATGCATCGCAGCCAGAATGTGTCCCTCTGCAACATCATCCACAAAAACATAATTACCTATTGATTTGCCGTTTCCGGGATTGATCCTCCACGTGCCCGACATATATAATTTTATTATCCTTGTAACGGAATTGCTTTCGGAAAGCCTTCCGGGTCCATAAACGCGTGTAGGATTGACGATAACCACTTCGAGCCCTCTTGAAAGAAAGTCGACAGCAATTTTCTCAGCTTCGGCTTTAGTCCTTTCATAAAGGGTCTGCAGCTCAGGATTTTTGTTACTTTCTTCACAGACAGGCTTCCCGTCACGCGAGTAGCCCATAGTACCGCCGGTAGAGGTAAAAACCACCTTCTTCACTCCTGACGCCAGGGCAGCTTCAAAAACATTTACTGTCCCGTCTATATTTACTGACGTAACAACCGAAGGATCCTTGAAGGAGGGTTTTGCATATGCTGCCATGTGAAAAACCCAGTCACACGACTCCATGCCTTTCCTGAGCAACTCGCTGTCCGAAAGATCGCCTTTGATTATTGTAACCCTGTCGTTCCCTGCATAGGGTACCATTGACGGATTCCTTGCAAGCATAATAACATCATGATCTTTTTCAATGAGTCTCTCTGTCAGTCTCGCACCAATGAAACCGGTGCCGCCGGTAATAAATACTTTCATAGTCGGTTGTCGATTAATGAAGCCTTACATCAGGTTCGTGATAAAGGGAGAAGATTTCAGTTGACACTGCTATAAAGCTGTGTACTATGAATGCAGGAAGAAAGGATCCTGTTAAACTGCTGAGCAGGCAGAATAAGATACCAACAGGGATGGTACCGACCGCCATTTTCATACCCTGTGGCAGGTGAACCAGTGAATAAAGGGTAACATTGATAATCAATGCCGGCCAGAATCCAAAGGCATCTGCGCACAAAAACCAGAGCGCTCCCCTGAAAAGAAATTCATAGCCAAGCAGATAGATCACCCATATGGCAGCCGAAAGGATAATATGCACCGGATACCAATCCCTGATCCTCAGTTCAGGAGACCGCGCTCTTATCTGAGGGCTTTTCGATGAGTAAAAGGAAATTACAAGTGTTATCAGTACCAGTATGAATATCAGATACCAGTATTCCCAGGTCTTCCCTGCAATAAGACCCACCCGACCGGGAGAGAGCCTGAGTATCCACAGAAAATAAACAAGCGGCACAACTCCTGTGAACAGTATTCCCGACAACTTGAAGGATAAAAAGCCGGCGACAGCCCTGGAAATTGATGGAAAGACAGGCTTCAGAAGCCAGTCGTCTATAAATTTCCTGCCGGCACTATAATAATAAAGGGAAAAAAGCAGAAGAACGGCAAATACCGCTGTGATCGCAAGAACTTCATCAGATAGCTTCATTAAGGGCATGTTTTTCCCGTAAAAAATAACACCGGGAATCCGGCACAAATTATAAAAATCCCATCTATCTGCAAACGCCAAAGAGAAAAAAGAATAACTTGCCGACAATATTGATAGCGACCATGCAGACAATAAATGATCTCAGACTGGCTGTTCTCATTGATGCCGACAATGTCCCCTACAGCAACGTAAGGGGGATGCTCGAGGAAATAGCAAAGTACGGTACCCCGACATTCAAAAGGATCTATGGCGACTGGACCAAACCCACAGTTGCCGGATGGAAATCTGTACTCCTTGAAAATGCGATTACTCCCGTTCAGCAATACAGCTATACCCGGGGCAAAAACGCAACCGACTCGGCAATGATAATCGATGCAATGGATATTCTGTACTCAGGCAAAATTGACGGATTCTGCCTGGTATCAAGCGACAGCGATTTCACACGTCTCGCCACAAGACTCAGGGAAGCCGGAATGAAAGTGATCGGGATAGGTGAGCGAAAAACCCCGGAGTCTTTCATTGTAGCCTGCGATAAATTTATTTATCTCGAGATTATCAATACCGCAGTTCAGCCTGAAACTGCAGCTCCAAAGAAGAAAAAGGAAAAACCCGCTGACAGCAGGCAAAAAAACGACGATAACGAGCAGCAAAACCAGATAAAAAGAGCCAGACGCCTCATTGCCTCTTCAATTTCCGACCTTGCGGATGAAACAGGATGGGCTTATCTGGGAGATGTCGGAAACCTGATTCTGAAAAAACAGCCCGACTTCGATCCTCGAAACTACGGTTTCACTAAACTCACACCGATGATCAGATCCCTTGATTTTGAAATAGATGAGAGAGAATCCGGTCAGCAGCACATAAAACATATCTACATCCGTATAAAAAAATAATAAGCGAACATTTTCCTGGATGCTTTGTTTAATCTTCATTGTTAATTTTTATTTTCAGATTTCAAAAATAAATATGACCTTTGCTACTGTTTTATTTACTTAATTATTGAATTATGAACATTTACGTTGGAAGCATCAACTTCAAAATGAGTGAAGCTGACCTTAAGGAATTATTTGAAGGGTACGGCGAAGTAGGATCTGCAAAGATCATCTTCGACAAATACTCCGGTAAAAGTAAAGGATTTGGTTTCGTTGAAATGCCTAACGAAGCTGAAGCTAAGAAAGCTATTGAGGAACTTAATGGCTTTGAAATACAGGGCAGAAAAATTATTGTTAACGAGTCAATTGAAAGACCCGAACGCAGAAGAGATTTCCGCGGCGGAGATAACGACCGCAGAGGAGGCGGTGACAGAAGAGACCATTACAGATAGAAAAACTCAGAACTATGAAAGGCACCGTTAAATGGTATGACAGGATCAAAGGGTACGGATTCCTCCAGACAGAAGACCAGAAGGATATTTTTATCCACAGGTCGGGACTGGAATCTCCGCATACCGAACTTGAAACAGGACAGGCGGTTGAGTTTGAAGTCGAGATAAGAGAAAAAGGTCCTGTTGCTGTCAGAGTAAAAAAAATTTAAAACTTTACTCGGTTAATATTAAAAGAGGCTGTGTGTACACAGCCTCTTTTTTTTAGGTTCGCCTGGACATCATCAGCGATATCCCGGGTAAGGGAGAATCAAAGAAGAGTCCAGGGACTCCTGTACTCATAATGCAGCCTTTTGGCCGCCTCGCCGTCAACATCATCTATAAATGTCTCTGTTGCCGGATCCCACTTGATTGTCCTCTTCAGATCACATGCAATATTTCCAAGATTACAGACTGTACAGCTGCTGTGACCAATATCAACCGAGGCAACAGGATCCTGACGCGATCTGACACACTCGATGAAGTTGACCTGATGAGGTATCCTTGTTTCATAAGGACCATCCTCAGCTGCCGTTGCCGAAGCCGGTGGATTGAACTTGGGATCGGATGCGTTAAAGTAACCCCTTGCAACCTCAATCCAGCCATTCTCTCCCCAGAACTTGACTCCTTTGGTGAGCTTATCATCGAAAGGCTCTGATGTCATAATTACCCCGTTTGCATATTTGAATGACATAAATTCCGTTCCGTCGCCTATCGGTGATATCTCAACCGGACCGTTCTTATCCATTCCAAGCCCCCACTGGGCAATGTCGAACATATGAGCTCCCCAGTCGGTGGTGAACCCTCCTCCCATCTCCTTGTACCAGCGCCATGCACCCCATATCTCTTCATTCTTCTCCGGATCTAATGAAATGGGAGGATCGAGCTGATTGTTGAAATGAATGGTGGCAGGAAGCGGCCCTAGCCACAAATCCCAGTTCAGATCAGCAGGGACCGGCTCCTCCGGAAGATTATAGGGAGTCGGCGGTGCACCAACATAAGCATTCACCTTCGAGATCTTGCCAAGAGCTCCTGTCTGAACAAGCTTGACCGCATGCTGAAATCCTTCATCCGATCTTTGCTGGCTCCCCACTGCAAGTACCCTGTTGTACTGCCTGACTGCCTTCTTCAACTCCTGACCTTCCTTTATTGTAAGTGTCATGGGCTTCTCAAGATAAACATCCTTACCTGCCTTACAGGCAGCAATTGCTATCATCGCATGATTGTGATCCGGTACAGCAATTACCACTGCATCTATGTCCTCCCTCGAAAGAACATCCTGGTACTTCTCATAGGTGTCAACCTTGAACTCCTTGCCTGCTCCCGTATAAAAATCGGTAACCCTCTTCTCAAAACGTTTGCGCTTGATGCCATAAACATCACACCCGGCAACCACTTTCACTCCCGGAACCTGCAAAAAGCCGCTAAGCAAAAACATAGCCTGCTGCCCAAGCCCGATAAACCCAAGCGAAATATCACCCTCATTTTCCTGACTGACAACTTTTTTCTTTCCTTTGCACGATGTTGTAAATGCCGGTATTACTGCAATTCCTGCCATACCGATGGCTGCAGAACCCAGAAACCGGCGCCTGGACCATTGTTTACTCTGTTCTTTCATTGGTTGATTTAAATTAAGGATTATTACTGTTTATTGTTTAATGCACTTGTATTTTTTTTAGCCCCATAAAAATAATCTTTTTTTACACTCTTCCCGGGATGTTCAGATTAATATGTTTAACATTCATTGAGCCTTAGCACCCCGGTGACATTTAATCTCTTTGCCACGAAGACACAAGGACGAAAATGTCCCGCTGATTTTCAAAATTAACAGATTTAAACCAAACAGCCTGTCAATTATCAGAATCTCCCGAAAACAGAGTATTTCCCGGTGTTGCAAAATATGGAGGAATAGAGAAACAGACCTTCAATGTTGGTCACCATTCTCCTCTCCAGATGCAAAACAGGCTGACCGGACTCAAGCTTCAGAAATTTTCTGATCCTTGGTGATGGCGAAATGGCACGTATCCTTTGCTCTCCCCCTTTTATCTCAACCTTATAATGCTCCCTGAGTATCTCAAAGAGCGACTTGTTCTCAAACTTCCTGGCAGTTATGCGCGGCAGACCTATGTTGGCCAGATAACTTATGTCATAAAATATTGGCGCCGCATCCAGAAGCCTGAGCCTTTCCATATAAATACAACCCGACTCCTTTTCCAGCTCAGTAAGCGCAAACATGAATTCTCCGGGCCACTGAATCAATACAGGCTTAACTATGATCCTTGTCTTCAGATTCCGGTTCCCCACCGCTGATGTGGTACCCGATACCGACAATATCCCTATATCTCTGGGCGGAAGCTGTACTATGCTTCCCTTTCCCTGATGCTTCCTTATGTAACCGTCATTGGCCAGACCGGCCAGCGACTGCCTGACCGTCGGACGGGTCATCCCGTACAGCCTGCATAATTCATTTTCCGACGGAAGAAGATCACCCTCCGCATAAATCCCCTCTGTTATATGCCTGCGAAGTATCTCATACAGCTTCCTGTGTTGAGGTATTGAAGCGCCGGAATTCATCAGCATTATTTTTTTGTAAATATAATAATAATTACTTGTCAATACAAGTTTTTTTGTTACTTTTGTAACATCATTAAAATAAATGCTTTCAAAACAAGTTCATTTTTAAATTGTTCAACTTATTATAACAAGTATTGCGGCTTCAAGCAGATTCCTTTTTACTGCCTGAATAACCGCGAATAACAACATTAATCCATTATACTCAAGATGGCAATTGCAGTAATCATGCCCAGGCAGGGTCAATCGGTTGAGACCTGCATAATAACGAAATGGTTCAGAAAAAAGGGCGAAACGGTTAAAACAGGCGACATCCTGTTCTCCTACGAAACCGATAAGGCGGCATTCGATGTTGAATCCCCTGCCGACGGCACTCTTCTTGAAATCCTTTATGACGACGGAGCTGAGGTTCCGGTGCTGGTCAACGTGGCTTTTATTGGCGAACCCGGCGAAATGATTGAAACATCAGGCAATCCGCCTGCCGGCGATGCTATCGGGACGTCCGGATCTGACCAGGGGCAGGTACCTGTCTCAGCAGTACCAGAGCCGGAAGCAACTAAACCGGCCGTCCCGGATGACCGCAGAGTAAGAATCTCTCCGAGGGCAAAACGTTTTGCCGAAAAGAACAGACTGGATTACAGCCGGGTTATGGGATCAGGACCAAACGGCAGGATAATGTGCGGCGACATCGAAGAGGTCCTTTCAGGAAAGTCCAAGGCGCCAGACCTTACTCCGGTTGCAGCCCCGCCAGCTTCCGCTGCCGAAACAAAGACCCCCGGTGAAGAATTCACCGACCAGCCTCTGTCAAATGTAAGAAGGCTGATAGCCAAAGCCATGCATTCATCGCTCCGCGAATCCGCCCAACTCACCCACCATATGAGTGCAGACGTTCGCAATGTTCTTGAAGCAAGGAGAAAAATCAAGGAAGAACTCAAAAACGGAACGGAAAGACATGACATCACAATCAACGACATAATATGCTGGTGCGTGATAAAAGCCATCTCTAAACACCCTGGAGTAAATGCCCACTTCCTGGGCGATTCCATCAGGCTGTTCAACAGGGTAAACCTTGGCATGGCCGTCGACACCCCCAGAGGACTTATGGTACCTGCGGTCAGGAATGCCGACCTTATGGATCTCCCGCAGCTCTCCCAGGCGCTGAAAGCTGCCGCCGAAGCATGCAGAAAGGGTAACATCAGCCCTGAACTGATCCAGAGCACTTCTGCCTCAATCACGGTCTCAAACCTCGGAAATTATGGTGTCGAAATGTTTACACCCGTAATTAATCTGCCACAGTGCGCAATACTGGGAGTGTGTACAATAATACACAGGCCTGCCGACCTGGGAAATAACACTTTCGGATTTGTTCCTTTTATCGGCCTTTCCCTTACCTACGACCACAGAGCTGTCGACGGCGGTCCGGCTACATTGTTCCTGAAGGAAATCAAGGAAGAGATAGAAAATTTCAAGTATTGAACAACATTAACACAAAACCTTTTAACATGCCAAAAAGTCAGTATATCAGTCCGGAAGAAGTTCGCCGACCACGTTTCATCGAATTCGGGAAGATCCCGGTAAACCAGTACTCAAAATCTATTGAAGAGGAAAAACAACATTTCAGTCATGACGATTTTTTGAGGATCTACCACGATATGGTTATAATAAGGGAATTTGAGACAATGCTTAACCTTATAAAGACCACCAATGAATACAGGGGAATACCTTACAATCACCCGGGACCTGCTCATCTCTCGATCGGACAGGAGGCAGCTGCCGTCGGAATGGCTTACAACCTGGGAATCGATGACTATATTTTCGGATCCCACAGAAGTCATGGGGAAATCCTGGCAAAAGGTCTTTCTGCAATTACAAGGCTGGGCGAAGATGAGCTCTACACTATCATGAAAGACTATTTCGGAGGCAGGGCTCTCAAAGTGGTTGAAAAGGACTTTACAGGTTCCGTAAGGATTCTCGCAAAACATTTTCTTCTTTATGGAGCCCTTGCTGAAATTTTTGCCAGAGCCAACGGCTTCAACAAAGGTCTGGGCGGCTCCATGCACGCCTTCTTCACCCCTTTTGGCATCTATCCAAACAATGCGATAGTGGGTGGATCGGGCGATATTTCAGTGGGAGCAGCGCTATACAAGAAGATAAACAGAAAATCCGGACTGGTTGTCTGTAACATAGGTGATGCTTCGATGGGCTGCGGACCTGTCTGGGAAGGTATCTCATTCGCTACAATGGACCAGTACAAAACACTCTGGGAAGGTGAATTCAACGGAGGACTGCCTCTAATATTCAACTTCATGAACAACCTCTACGGAATGGGAGGCCAGACAATGGGTGAAACAATGGGATACGGAATACTGGCCAGGATTGGAGCCGGAGTGAATCCCGAAATGATGCACGCTGAAAGAGTCGACGGTTATAACCCCCTGGCCGTGATCGATGCTTTCAGAAGAAAAATGGAAATCATCCGACAGAAAAAAGGACCTGTCCTTCTCGATACCCTTACCTACAGAATAAGCGGGCACTCCCCTTCCGACGCTTCATCATACAGGTCGAAAGAAGAAATTGAAGCATGGCAGAAAGAAGATTCAATAATAGCCTATGGCCAGAAACTGACAGAAGCCGGAATTGCAACTGCATACCAGCTCGATGAAATAAGAGAGGAAGCAACGGAACTTATGTCCCATATTCTCAGGCTTGCCGTAAACGACGAGATATCTCCAAGACTTGACCTTGATTCAGATCCCGACGAAATCGGGAAGATGATGTTCTCAAACCAGTCAGTCGACAGGATGTCGGAGGGAACGCCTGAAGTGCTGATCCCCATGGATGAAAATCCCAGGGTGAAATCGCTTAAGACAAAGGAAAGATTCCACCTCGACAGGGAAGGTAAACCGGTGTCAAAGGCAAGAACCTATCAGCTTCGCGACGGGCTTTTCGAAGCTATCATCGACCGTTTCTACAAAGACCCCACGCTGGCTGCATGGGGTGAGGAAAACCGCGACTGGGGAGGAGCCTTCGCAGTCTATCGCGGACTGACAGAAGCGCTTCCTTACAACCGCCTTTTCAATTCACCTATCTCAGAAGGTGCTATCGTGGGTACGGCCATAGGTTATGGTATGTGCGGGGGAAGGGTCATAGCTGAAATAATGTACTGCGATTTCCTTGGACGAGCAGGGGATGAAGTTTTCAACCAGCTTCCCAAATGGCAGGCGATGAGCGGAAATCTCATAAAAATGCCTGTGATCATCAGGGTTTCAGTAGGTTCAAAGTACGGCGCACAGCATTCCCAGGACTGGTCATCGCTGGTTGCACATATACCCGGACTTAAAGTAATCTTCCCTGCAACACCCTACGATGCTAAGGGACTTATGAATAGCGCCCTTCAGGGAACCGATCCCGTGATTTTCTTCGAGAGTCAGAGGATCTACGACATTGGGGAGATGTTCCACACTGCGGGAGTACCCGATGGCTATTACGAAATACCAATCGGTGAGCCTGATATTAAAAAATCAGGTAGCGACATCACTATACTTACAATCGGCGCCACATTGTACCCGGCCCTGAAAGCTGCCGAAACACTCGAAAAGAGCTATGGGATGAAAGCCGAAATAATCGACGCAAGAACCCTTGTACCATTCAATTACGAACCTGTCCTGGAATCGGTGAGAAAAACAGGCAGGATAGTCCTGGCAAGCGACGCATCATCCAGAGGATCCTTTCTGAAGGAAATGGCCCAGACGATCACTGAACTCGCATTCGATGACCTCGATGCACCTCCTGTTGTTGTTGGGGCTCGCAACTGGATCATCCCGGCACATGAAATGGAGAATTATTTCTTCCCTCAGCCTTCATGGATCCTGGATGCCATACATGAAAAAATAATACCCCTGAAAGGATATAAGAGCACAACTGACCTTTCACTGCAAAAGACTTTGAAACTTAACAGCGAAGGCGTATAAGGCTTTTTGTATCTTTGCAGCACATTTCATCTTATCAGTAATGGAAAACATCGTCGGGAAAATAAAAGCCAAATCGGGGTTTATAATTGACATGGATGGTGTGATCTACCATGGGAACAAACTGCTTCCGGGCATACCTGAATTCCTTAAATGGCTCGAGGATTCAGGAAAAAAGTTCCTCTTTCTTACTAATTCAAGCGAAAGATCACCCAGGGAGCTTCACGAAAAACTCATGAGACTTGGATTGGATGTCGGAGAAGAACATTTTTACACCAGCGCACTTGCTACCGCCGGATTCCTTGCCAGCCAGAAACCCAATGGAAGCGCTTTTATAATTGGTGACGCCGGCCTGATCCACGCAATGTACAGCTTCGGATATACAATAAACAATGTGAATCCCGACTATGTGGTTGTCGGAGATACGCGAAACTATAACTTTGAAAATATCCGGACAGCCGTCAACCTGGTTCTCAGGGGAGCCAGGCTGATCGGCGCAAATCCTGATATCAGCGGACCAGTGGAAAACGGAATAATTCCCTCTACAAAGGCGCTTATTGCTCCCATCGAAATAGCAACCGGAAAGAAAGCCTATTTCGTGGGCAAACCAAACCCGCTTATGATGAGGATAGCTCTTAAAAAACTAATGGTCAACAGAGAGGATACAATTGTAATCGGCGACAGGATGGATACTGATGTCAGATGCGGACTCGAGTCGGAATTGGACACTCTTCTGGTTCTCAGCGGCATTACTTCAAGAGAAGAAGTAAATAATTTCCCTTACCAGCCTCAGTATATCCTTAACGGTATCATTGATCTGGTATAGTAAACCTGCATTTCAATTGAGTCAGCCTGCAGTAACCGGCATAAGGAAATTGCCCGTCCGGACAGCCGGCAGCTTCGGGCTGATAATGTTTTGTGATTTTACCTTAAATTTTAGATAGTAGTGAAAAACTTCCTGACTGACTACCCTGCCCCCGAAGAAATCCGGAAAAAACTTTCAAATAACCATCTTCCGGAATTCAGGGAAGTAAATGCCCATATCCACACTCCTTACTCATTCAGTTCCTTTCCCGACATGGAAACGATCTTCTCCATGGCGAGAAACGAAAACATTGCTGCTCTGGGGATCAACGATTTCTTTGTCGCCGACGGATTTTCCGAATTCAGCAGCAGATCACTGAGCAACAGGGTGTTCCCTATCTTCAATATTGAATTCATTGGCCTGCTGAAGGAGGAACAGAAAAAAGGAATCAGAATTAATGATCCAAACAATCCGGGAAGGATATATTTCTGCGGAAAGGGTTTAGATAATCCCTTTAATCCGGGCTTCATGAACAAGATAAAGCTGAAATCGGTCATCAGGGAAAGTCAGAACCAGATGAAAGCCATGATTTCAAAGCTTAACGGGATCACAGAACCGCTTAATCCCGCCCTGGTCCTTTCTTATGATAAGATAAAAGCCCGGCATGCCCGCGACATGGTGCGTGAACGACACCTGGCAAAGGCTCTCAGAACTCTGGTAACCGAAAACTATCCCGATCCGGCCGACCAGGTGAATCTCTACAGTAAGATGTATGGAGGGAAAAAATCAAATGCCGATCCTGCCCTTCCTGCTCTTGTAGAGAACGAGATACGCTCAAATCTCCTGAAAAGCGGCGGGGCGGCCTTTGTCATGGAAGATGAGGATTCGTTTCTGAATCTTCCTGCTATTATTAAGATCATCCTTAAAGCAGGTGGAATACCCTGCTATCCTGTTTTGCTTGATGATGCAGCCGGAAACTACACCGAGTTTGAAAAAGACTGGGAGAAGCTCCAAAAAACATTGTCAGATTTAAAAATACCCTGCATCGAACTCATCCCGTCAAGAAACAGCCTTTCAATCCTTAGCGATTTTGTTCATTTTTTCCATGAGAGGAACTTCATAGTTACCTTCGGAACCGAACACAACACTCCCGATCTTATGCCTCTTGCCGTCACGGCAAAAGGAAACCAGCAGCTCAGCAACGACCTCAAGCAGATTTCATGGGAAGGCGTTTGTGTTATTGCCGCTCATCAGTACCTCAGGGCAAAGGGTATGCAGGGCTATGTACTCCAGGACGGAAAACCCAGCTTCGACCAGAAAAGAGAACTGACCTACCTCGGGAAACTTGTAATTGAATTCTTCCTTTCAAAAAACTAATAACATGAAACCTGAAATTGCTGAACTTGTTGAAATATCCAGATACTATGGAAACAATAAAGCCTATGTCATCGCCGGAGGAGGAAATACTTCATTCAAGGACCCGCAAACCATATGGATCAAGGCAAGCGGACAATCCCTCGCAACACTGGGCGAAGAAGGTCTGGTAGCCCTCGACAGGGAAAAACTCCGCCTGATCTCTGAAAAGCAGTATTCAGACGATTCATCAATAAGAGAAGAACAGGTAAAAAATGACCTTTTCAAAAGCATAATCGACCAGGGTCAGAGCAAAAGACCCTCGGTAGAAACTTCCCTTCACGATCTGATAAGGTATAAATTTGTAGTCCACCTCCACCCTACCCTTATCAACGGCATCCTGTGCAGCAGAAACGCAAGGAATATTGTAATGCAGCTTTTCGGGGATAAAGCGCTTTTCGTGCCATATATCGATCCGGGCTATACCCTCTTCAAGAAACTTGAATCGGAGATTGTAAAATTCAGAGCTAATTTTCAGTCCGATCCTCATATAATCCTGCTTGAAAACCACGGATCATTCGTAAGCGCCGATTCTGCAGCTGAAGTGAAAAAAATTTACGAGGATATTCTTGCTGCCATCTCCGGCTACATCGGAAAAACAGATGAGATTGAGGAACTCCCGTATAACCCTGTTCTCTCAAAGATTACGCCGGCACTGAGGATGCTTCTTTCCGATGGAAATCCCAGAGTTATAAGGTATCGTAACACCACTTTGATATCAGGTTATTCTCAGAGCCAGACAGAATTTCACAAAATCTCCCTTCCTCTGACACCCGATATAATAGTTTATTGCAAAACAAGATACCTGTACATCGAACAATCTTCAACCGCAGAAAGAATCCTTGAATCGGCAAGAACCCAGCTTCCGCGCTTCCTGGCCGAATACGGATTTCTGCCGAAAGTAATTGTAATAAAAAACTGCGGCATCCTGGCTGTCGATGAATCTGTTGCATCGGCCGACGCCGTTCTTGATGTCTATGATGACATGATAAAAGTCTGCCATTACTCTTCACTTTGCGGGGGTACAAAAACCCTTACTCCCGATCAGACTGAATTTATTGACAAATGGGAGGTCGAAAACTACAGGAGAAAAGTATCCGGTACCGGTGTAAAAAACAGCAGGATGCATCAGAAAATTGCTGTTGTTACAGGAGGAGCCCAGGGATTCGGAGCAGGAATAGCTGAAGCTCTTTTCAAAATGAATGTGAACGTAGTGGTAGCCGATCTGAATGAAGAAACCGGAAAATCATTCGTTAGCAGCCTGAATTCTTCTGAATTCAAAAACAGGGCTCTCTTTGTCCGTACGGATGTTTCGGATGCCGAATCAGTAAGGAACCTCGTTGAAAAGACTGTCAGCGCTTTCGGCGGGCTCGATCTGATGGTAAGCAACGCCGGAGTGCTCAGGGCAGGAAGCCTCGACGAAATGGACCCTGAAACCTTTGCAAAAACGACAAACATAAACTACAGCGGCTACTTCTATTGCGCAAAATATGCTTCGGAGATAATGAAAATCCAGAACCAGGAAAAACCTGAGTATTTCAGCGACATAATACAGATAAATTCGAAATCCGGACTAAGAGGCAGCAACAGGAACTTTGCCTATGCAGGCACAAAATTCGGAGGGATAGGCCTTACCCAGTCATTTGCACTCGAACTTGCTCCGTTCAGAATAAAGGTTAACTCAATCTGCCCCGGAAATTTCTACGAAGGACCACTTTGGTCCGACCCGCATAACGGACTTTTTGTTCAGTATCTGAGAACAGGTAAGGTTCCGGGTGCCAAAACCATAGATGATGTAAAAAAACATTACGAGGAACAGGTTCCTCTCAAGCGGGGATGCAGGCTCGAAGACGTGGTAAAGGCAATGTTATACATCATAGACCAGGAATATGAGACCGGACAGGCAGTCCCGGTAACAGGCGGACAGGTAATGCTGAGTTAAATTTGTCCCCACACATCCGGGTTTGAATCACCCGTGATGTCTTCAAGTCCCGGGGGATTTAGAGGTAAAAACGAAAATCATGAAAACGAAAGCAGTACGTATTTACGGAAAGAAAGACCTCAGACTCGAGGAGTTTGACCTTCCCCCGATGCAGGATGATGAAATCCTTGCACAGGTGATCTCCGACAGCATTTGCATGTCATCGCACAAAGCCGCCCTTCAGGGTGCGGAACACAAAAGGGTGCCCGATGATATTGCAGTCAATCCCACAATGATCGGACATGAGTTTTCCGGTGTTATTCTTGAAGTGGGAAGAAAATGGCAGCATAAGTTCAAACCGGGGCAAAAATTCTCAATCCAGCCTGCAATGGCTCATATGGGAACTCTCGACGCTCCCGGTTACTCCTACAGGTATATTGGAGGCGACGCAACCCATATCATAATTCCCGACATAGTGATGGAAGCCGACTGCCTCCTCCCTTATGAAGGAAAAGCTTTCTACCCGGCTTCATTATCTGAACCGATGTCATGCATCGTCGGCGCTTTTAATGCCAGCTATCATGTCCCTCCCGGAACCTACAACCATGTCATGGGAATAAAGGAAGGCGGAAACCTTGCAATACTTGCAGGTGTCGGCCCTATGGGACTCGGCGCCATCGATTATGCTCTTCACCAGGACAGAAAGCCGGGACTGATGGTAGTTACCGATATTGACGATTCGAGGCTTGCAAGAGCCGCCTGCCTGTTTCCGCCCGAAGAAGCTCTCGCAGAAGGTGTTCGTCTCGTTTATGTTAACACAGCCGGAACTACCGATCCTGTAAAACATCTGAGGGAACTGACAGATAACAAAGGCTACGATGATGTGTTTGTTTTTGCTCCGGTCCGACAGGTCGTTGAACAGGGAGATGCAATACTCGGTTTCGACGGATGCCTTAACTTCTTTGCCGGCCCTACAAACACCGAATTCAAGGCTGAACTGAATTTTTACAACGTACATTACGCTTTTACACATCTGGTTGGAACATCGGGAGGAAACACCGACGATATGCGGGAATCACTCAGACTGATGTCGGCCGGAAGGATAAACCCAGCAGTGATGATCACCCACGTGGGCGGTCTCGATGCCGTACCTGAAACCACTCTCAGCCTTCCTCGGATTCCAGGCGGTAAAAAGCTTATTTACACAAATATTTCTATGCCCCTTGTTTCGCTGTACAAACTTGGCGAATTGGGAAAAACAGATCCGTTCTATGCCGGACTTCATGCTCTGGTGGCAGCAAACGATTATATCTGGAATTCTGAGGCTGAAAAATACATTCTTGAAAAAGGAAAACCCATCTGACAGGGATCCTGTGACAAAACACAACTATTCAGGAGTATGCTGAACTGAATTACCTTTTTATTGCCCGGAATTCTTTTGCTCATAGTCCTTCCTAAGCTTTTCAGCAAATTCCTGAGGAATATAATTATCATAGCTCATGCATACTTCAGATGCAAAGTCGATCCCGGTACTTACAATCTCCTTCCAGAGTTCACCGTCGATCGTAGAAAGCCTGTCAGGACCAACCTTGTTTACAAACATGGCTGCCATCATCCCTGCATTAAAATTGTCACCGGCGCCAATCGTGCTCACCGGTGTTATTTTCTTAACAGGAAATTTCCCGCTGAATCGTTCAGTCCTGACATGAACTCCTTCCGCATTGGCGGTGTAAACCAGGCATCCTGAATATTTTCTTACAGCTTCCCATGCTTCGTCAGGCGTTGAAGCTCCGAAGATATTCAGGAAATCCTCATCCGAACCTCTTACCAGACTTGCCATCGACATATTTTCAACGATCAGGGGTTTGAGCCGGTCAAGCTCATGACGGTGAGCGCTCCTGAAATTCGGATCATAAATAACCATTGATCCGTTGCTGAATGCCTGACTGACAAAACCGGTGAATTTTTCCCTGATTTCGGCTGTGATCGAATAAATAGATCCGCAGAGCAAAATATCATTTCTTCCGGTTACCGGCATCTCAAGGTCAAGTCGTTTCACAGGGTACTTCTCATAGAAGGTATAGGCTGCATCATTCCTCTCATTCAGAAAGGCAAGCGCCAGCTTTGTCTTTCCATCGGTGTAATGATGAACAAGTGATGTTCCGACACCGTTGGAACTGAGGAAAGAATCGATGAGTCGGCCAACATCATCATCCGCATATTCACTTATGAAATGTACCGGAAGCCCTGCCCTTCCAAGCGATACCAGACTGTTGAGCATGGCGCCTCCCGGTTTTGCCGCCTGCGGCCGGCCATCCTTGAAAATAATATCGAGAACAGTCTCTCCAACACCAAATATCTTTCGCATAAGCCCTTGAGTGAAATTTTTATTTGAATCGCATATGATGTGTCAGGTAGTGAATATACAAATTAATTCACCACCACAGCCCTGCAGACCGTTACAGTTTTGCGACGCAGCCGGAAATAATATAAATTTGACGGAACAAAATACTGATAAAAATGAAAGCGATGATGCTCACCGGAATACGGCAGATGGAAATGCGCGAGGTCCCCGACCCTGTTCTCAGCGATCCTCACGATGTTAAAGTCCGCTTACTTGTTCTTGGAATATGCGGATCGGATATCCACTATTACGTATCAGGCAGGATAGGATCGCAGATTGTCAGTTATCCGTTTACAGTAGGGCACGAATGCGCGGGAGTGGTTGTCGAAACCGGATCTGCCGTCACCAGGGTGAAGAAAGACGACATCATTGCCGTTGAACCCGCAATGTGGTGCGGGACCTGCGAACAGTGCCTGGCCGGACGGCATCATACATGCCGCAGGCTTAGGTTCCTGGGATGCCCGGGACAGGCTGAAGGCGCTTTGTCGGAATACATAGTGATGCCCGAGAACAGCTGCTTCCCGCTCCCTGCAAATCTGAATCCCGATCATGGCGCAATCTCCGAGCCTCTTTCAATAGGAATCTACTCTGTAAAAAAAGCCGGGGATACAGGCAATTCCGATATTGCCATACTTGGATACGGCCCCATAGGTATGAGTGTTATGCTGGCTGCAAAATCCCAGGGCGCATCATCAATATACGTTACTGATATGATTGACCGCCGGCTTGAAATAGCAGACAAGGAAAAAGCTTCCTGGACCGGCAATCCTTCAAAAGAAGATATTGTTAAGAAAATAATCGGATCAAAGCCTCTGGGCCTTGATATCGTATTTGAGTGCTGCGGAAAACAGGAAGCTGTCGATCAGGCAGTTGAACTGCTGAAACCAGGAGGAAAGCTGGTTATTGTGGGAATTCCCGGGTTTGACAGGTGGGCCCTGGATGTAGACAAAACAAGACGAAAGGAAATTTCAATTCAGTTCATCAGAAGACAGCTTAACTGCGTTGACGATTCAATCCGAATGATGTCCGAAGGTACAATAGACATAAGCAATATGGCAACCCACCGCTTCCCCTTTGAAAAAACAAAGGAAGCCTTCGATCTCGTTGACGGATATCACGACGGAGTGATGAAAGCCATGATAGATTTTTGAGGCCGTCAAATTCCCGCAATTAACTTTTATTCAAATTGTGCAGAACCTTTAGGGAGCAGGGGTCAGCAAGCCTTTATATCTCATCAGCGCCTCAATGAAATAGTAATCACCGTAAGTGAGAGGCACATCCACCTCACTGTTTCCCGGCAGATGCCCGACCCCGTGCTTAAGGATGAAATTGCCGTTCTCCCCTGCTCCCGCCCTGTATTCAGGCGACGACAGTGTCCGGATCTGCCGTTCCGCCACAGCAAGATATCCTGCTGATTTATCTTCACCTGCATAGCGGCTCAGTTCAATGAGAGCCGATGCCATTATAGAAGCTGCCGAAGCATCCCTGAGGGCATCCGGGATGCCTGGAGCATTGAAATCCCAGTAAGGAACACCGTCTGCAGGAAAATTCGGATGGCTGATAAGGAAATCGGCAATCTTTACAGCCTGATCCAGATATCTCTCCAGCCCTGTTTCCCTGTACATCACCGTATATCCATACAAACCCCACACCTGTCCCCTGGCCCATGCTGACTCATCAGCCGCACCCTGATGTGTCTGCCTTGCTTCCACATTCCCCGAAATGGTGTCATATGACACTACATGATAGGAACTGTTATCTGCCCTGAAATGGTTCTTAATGGTTGTGTCCGAGTGTGTCACGGCTATCCTGTAAAAGGAAGAATCACCCGAATGGTTGAAAGCCCACAAAAGCAGCTCGAGGTTCATCATATTGTCAATAATAACCGGACATTGCCAGCCCGGCCTGCTTCCCCACGACTGGATGCAGCCAACATTCGGTCTGAATCGCGTGCTTAGCGACCTTGCTCCGGTCAGAAGAACTTCATTGTAGCTCTCCTCCCCGGTCAGCCTCAATCCGTTCCCGTAACTGCAGAATAACATAAACCCGAGATCGTGAGTACCCTTGTTATTCTTCTCGTTTTCAATCCTTGCAGTCATCTCTGTTGCAGCAATTCTGAACTTCTCATCCTTCGAATACTCATAAAGATACCAGAGGCTCCCGGGGAAAAACCCGCTGGTCCACCAACCCGGCCCTGCTGTTATAAACTCCCCCTTTTCGTTAAGTGTCCTTGGCAACTGACCTGGCTTTTCCTTCATCACACCCGCCATAAGTGAATACTGCTGAGCCGAAAAAGCAAGCGATTCATCTATTACCTTTGCTATCGGCTTTTCCTTTGCACATGAGGAAAGTAAAACTAAAAGCAACATTCCGGCAGTCATCAGTCTCATTTTCATATCGTATCAGGTTGATAGTTGTCTTAAAAAATTTCAGAAAGCAAAATATATGAATTTTCCCGGCAATCAAAATTCGGAACAGCCATTTTTAATATTGAAATCGGAATTTGCTACTTTTATCTGAATAATTAAAACCTGTCAGCCCATGAAGAAACCATCCATCCTTGCCGCGTTATTGTTGATGTCTTTCGTTGCCGCTCATTCACAGAATGTTGGTTCAACACCAGAATACATAAAAGCCCTTACACCCGATTGGAAAGGGGAACGTCTTGCTGACGGAAGACCGAAAGTCTCCGATTCAATCCTCGAAAGACTAAAGAATATCTCGATCGAAGAGGCCTGGGGTGTCCTTCGTAACAAAGGCTATAACAACCAGTTTGAAGGCGACTGGCAGATTATTCATGCTGACGAAGCCATGACCGGCCGTGTAGTTACCGCACAGTATATGCCGCTTCGTCCCGACCTTGAGAAATACATCAGGGAAAAGGGAAAGGCCGAAAGCCGTGCACAGCAGGGCGGCACCAACTCATGGCCAATAGATGTCCTTACCGAAGGAGATGTGTACGTAGCCGACAGCTATGGCAAAATAGTTGACGGCACTCTCATCGGCGACAACCTTGGAAATTCAATCTACTCAAAATCAAAGAGAGGTGTCATCTTCTACGGATCTGTAAGAGACCAGGAGGGCCTTGAGGAAATAAAGGGATTCAACGGCTGGATAAAGGGAAATGATCCTTCTTACATCCAGCAGATGAGTCTCGTTTCAATAAATGCCCCGATCAGGATAGGCAGAGCCGTGGTACTTCCCGGCGATGTGGTGCTGGCCAAGAAATTCGGAGTGATTTTTATTCCTTCCCACCTTGTGGAAGAGCTTGTGATTACATCTGAAGTGACGGCATTGAGGGATGAGTTCGGACACCTGAGGCTGAGGGAAGGAAAATACAAACCCGGACAGATCGACAGCCAGTGGACCGAAGAAATAAAAAACGACTTTATGAATTGGCTTATTAATTATCCCGGGAAACTGCCGATGACAAAAACAGAACTTGATAACTACTTCAGGGAGAGGAACTGGTAAGGCACACAACGTAAGGCGTCAGTGGAAAGGGTTGCTTCGTCCCGCTGAGGCGGGACTCGCAATGACTGTAAGAGACAAAATGAAATAAACTAATTGAATATGAAAGACATAGACAGACGTAATTTCATTAAAAAGGGTGCATTGGGGGGTATTGCCCTCGGAGGACTTATGCATCTGTCAATTGAAGACACAATAGCCCAGACCACCTCGAAGGTGAACCGTGCTTCCAGTCCCTCCGACCTGAAGATAACCGACATGCGGGTCGCAGTTGTCGGAAACGTAGGGAGAACCGCTATAATCCGAATCGACACAAACCAGGGCATCTACGGACTTGGTGAAGTTAGGGACGGTGCAGATGAAAGATATGCGCTGATGCTTAAGAGCAGGATACTGGGACAAAACCCCTGTAACGTCGAAATGATATTCAAGATAATAAGGCAGTATGGCTACCATGGCCGTCAGGGCGGAGGTGTCTGCGCTGTCGAAATGGCCCTATGGGATCTTTGCGGCAAGGCCTACGGAGTTCCTGCATGGCAGCTGCTGGGCGGAAGGTACAGGGATAAAATCCGGCTCTATGCCGACACTCCGGGAGCCAATGACCCGGCAGCCTTTGCCCAGACTATGAAGAAAAGGGTGGAAGAACAGGGATTCACATGGCTCAAAATGGATCTCGGGATCCATGTGGTTGCCAATGAGCCTGATTCGCTTGTGAACAATAAATTCTGGGACGGTGCTGTTGGTCAGTATGATCTCAGAACCTATATGGGATACGGCAATACACTTCATCCATTCACACAGGTGCAGATTACCGACAAAGGGCTCGAAGGTCTTGCAGAATACGTCGAACAGGTCAGAAATGCAGTAGGTTATGAGATGCCTCTCTGCGCCGATCACTTCGGACATTTCGACATAAATAATTCAATCCGGTTCGGAAAAGCAATGGAGAAATACAGGCTTGCATGGCTAGAGGATATGGTTCCATGGTTCTATACCGAACAATGGAGAACGGTTTCCGATGCGCTTGAAACACCCACATGCACAGGTGAAGACATTTATATGCTCAAGGGAGGATTCAAACCACTCCTCGATGCCCGGGCCGTTGACATTATCCAACCCGACCTTGCAACATCGGGAGGACTTCTCGAAACAAAACGTATTGGCGATTATGCTGAAGAATGCGGTGTTGCGATGGCCATGCACATGGCAGGAACACCGGTGTGCTTCATGGCCAACGTGCACTGCGCTGCAGCTACACAGAACTTCCTGGCGCTGGAGCATCACAGCGTCGACAATCCATGGTGGGAAAGCCTGGTGAAAATGACTGGCTCACAGCCTATGGTAACAAAAGGTTATGCTAATGTACCTCTCGATTCACCCGGTCTGGGGATAGAACTGAACGAGGAAGAGGTGAAAAAACACCTTCATCCCAGAGCAAAGGGATTCTTTGAACCCACGCCCGAATGGGACGACAAACGCTCACACGACCGGCTGTGGAGTTAACGCACCACCCTGCCTGATGCATCACCTTTCATGAGATTCTCGACCTCCGCTGTCGAAACGAGGTTAAAATCCCCGTGTATCGTGTGCTTCAGGCATGACGCGGCAACTGCGAAATGCAGGGCTTTCCGGTCCTCACCCGGATAAGCATTCAGGCCGTATATAAGACCTCCCATAAAGGAATCGCCTCCGCCTACCCTGTCGACAATGTGGGTGATCTGGTACAAAGGCGCTTCATACAGGGTTGTTCCGTCAAACAGTACGCCCGACCAGGTGTTATGATCCGCATTTATGGATCCGCGAAGCGTGATGATCACCTTTTTGGCATGCGGAAACTTTTGCATAAGCTGCCTGCACACCGATTCATAGTCGGAAGCGCTTACCCTGCCTCCCGTCACATCAGCCGAATCAGGCTTTATGCCGAAAACCTTCTCCGCATCTTCCTCATTTCCAAGTATGATATCACATAATGAAACCAGCTCCGGCATAACCTCGCCTGCCTTTTTTCCCCATTTCCAGAGGTTCTTCCTGTAATTCAGATCACACGACACTGTGATGCCCTTCTTTCTGGCGGTTTTTACAGCAGTCAGGCATTCCCCTGCGGCGCCCTCCGATATTGCAGGAGTAATGCCTGTCCAGTGAAACCATCCGGCTCCTTCCAGAACTTTTTCCCAGTCTATCATTCCGGGCCCGATTTCTGCAACTGAGGAATGAGCCCGGTCATAAATTACCTTGCTTGGCCTGGCTACTGAACCGGTCTCGAGAAAGTAGATCCCGACCCTGTCCCCTCCTCGTACAATATGCGATGTCCCGACATTGTGTTTTCTTAGCTCCCTGATTGCCGCCTCTCCGATATCATTCAGCGGCAACCGTGTTACGAACTCTGTATCCATCCCGTAGTTTGCCAGCGAAACAGCAACATTGGCCTCCCCTCCGCCAAATGAGGCACAATATGTTTCGACTTGCGTGAAACGCTGATGTCCTGGCGTAGCAAGTCTTAACATGATCTCTCCAAACGTAATGATTTTCATTATCTTATCAATTTACAATCTAACAATTCAAACGTGTCCGCCGTCATTGCGAGGCCTGCAGGGCCGAAGCAACCTTATCCCCATACCACCGTCATTGCGAGGCCCGCAGGGCCGAAGCAACCTCCCCCTTCACCGGCCTCCCCCTCCACCAATTTGCCAGCACCGACCCTGTTATATTCATCAACGGCCCGAATATGGCAGGAGCCAGCCCCACCGTCGCCAGCTTTCCCATCTGGTTTGCCAGTCCCGACGCCAGACCCCCGTTCTGCATCCCCACCTCAAAAGCAATTGTCCGTCTGTCTCTTTCAGGCATCCGCAGCAACCAGGCGAGCAGGTAACCTACCGTGTAACCCGTCAGGTTGTGAAGTATGCTGGTGCATACCAGAAGAACACCCACGCTCATCAGGCTGTCGCGCCCCGAAGCAGTGATCACCGCCACAATGAGCGCTATTCCCACCATTGAAACCATTGACAGTATCTTCTCCATGATCTTCTTGTCCCCACCGAAAACCTTCAGGAACAAAGTACCTCCTGCCATCGGTAGCAGATAGAATATAAGAAGCATTTTTAACAGTTGAATTAAAAACTGCGAAAGACCGGCATCCTTTGCCTTTACATAAACCAGTCCTGTAAGTATCATAACTAAAGGATAGGATATGAGCTGTATAAGCTTAGATTTTCCGGTCGCTTCCTTCTTCAGGAACAGGTTGAAAATGAAACCTGCCACGATGGGAAGGATTATCATATTCAGGATGTCGAGCATCATGCTCCAAAAATCTATATCGATGAACTGGCCTGCCAGTTTCTCCATAAGAAGCGGTGTGATCAGGGGAGACAGAAGTGTGGTAATTGCCGCCAGGGTTACTGCCAGAGGAACATTCGCACGGGCAAGGAACGACATTACGTTAGAAGCCAGACCACTTGGCACACATCCTATAAGTATTATCCCGGCTGCTATCTCCGGAGGAAAACTGAAGATATTGGCAATGGCAAGAGCAACCAGAGGCATAATGGTGAACTGCGCTACAACCCCTATTATCACTCCTTTGGGCATTTTAATTATCCCGGCAAAATCGTTGAAGCTCATTTGCGACCCCATTCCGAACATTATAAGCTGAAGAAGCGGTGTGATAAGCCTGCTGAGTTTGAAGTTCCCGATATGTGTCAGGTACTGTGGATAGAACATGCTTACGACCACTGCGGTAAAGATCCAGAGGGTGTACGACAATCCCCTGAAACGGCTCGACCCCCTGACGCCCGTGGCAAGAGCAATAAAGCCTCCAATAAGAAGCCAGCCCATCAGGGTTATGTTCCCCAGAATATATGAGATAAGGGATGAAATAATGAGCAACGCTGAAAGTATCAGCAAAAGTGAATAAACATTCTTCTTCATCAGACGGTCATTAATGAAAATCTTGCTGAGATAAATATAGCAAAATGACAGAAAACGGCTTATCCGGGAATTCTTTTTTACCTCCCTGCCGAAAACTGAGAAAGGAGATTTGAAAAGATTGATTTATCTTCGGGTTTGTTTATCATGAACCTATTTATTTTTTCACATGGGCAGAATTGTTGTAATCGGCAGTACCAACACCGACATGGTGGTAAAATCAAAAAAGATCCCGGCGCCGGGCGAAACAATCATAGGAGGCACTTTCTTCATGAATCCGGGTGGAAAAGGCGCCAACCAGGCAGTGGCTGCCGCCCGCCTGAACGGTAAGGTCACACTTGTAACAAAAACAGGAAACGACTATTTCAGCGAACAGGCAAAACATATCTTTGATTTTGAAGGAATTGAAACAAAATATATGGTCAAGGATGCCAGAAACCCTTCAGGTATTGCCCTGATAATGGTTGACCAGGACGGAGAGAACTGCATCGTCGTTGCACCCGGGTCAAACGGCACTTTGTCAGCTTATGATATTGATGATGAGGTTTATGGAGATGATCCATCGGATGTATACCTGATGCAGCTTGAGATACCGGTAAGCACCGTGGAATTCGTCGCCGAAAGGGTCTTTTCCAGGGGCAACAGGGTGATTCTGAATCCTGCACCTGTCAAACAACTGTCAAATGAACTGCTGAAATGCCTTCATATTATTACACCCAACGAGATTGAAGCTGAATTGCTGACAGGTATCAAGGTAACAGACGCCTCATCAGCCGAAAAATGCGCTGAGAAACTAAGATCACGCGGACCCCGTAACGTCATCATAACGATGGGTGCCGCCGGCGCTTACCTGCTTACCGACAATATATCAAGGATCATCCCGGTGATCCCCGTCAAGGCACTCGATACAACGGCAGCAGGCGATGTGTTCAACGGAGCCCTTGCAGTTGCCATTTGTGAAGGCCGCGACCTGACGGATGCCGTAAGGTTTGCCAACAAGGCCGCCGCGATTTCAGTGACCCGGATGGGAGCCCAGTCATCAGCCCCCTACCGTAAAGAGATCGATTCATAAAAAATTGAAATGCCAACTATCCTTTTTACTAAATTGTTTCCACAATGAAAAAATTCCTTCTCCTGCTGTCTCTTTCAGCCCTGGTAATTGCAGGCTGCTCCAGACCTAAAACCGGTGATGTTTCCCAACCGGTGAAAATCATTTTCGACACCGACCTTGGCCCTGATTACGATGATGTGGGAGCACTTGCATTTCTTCACGCCATGGCCGACAGCGGGAAAGCTGAAATACTGGCCACTCTGTCCTCGAACAAGCACGAACTGGTTGCACCCTCAATTGATGTTATAAACACCTGGTTCAACAGACCTGACCTTCCTGTCGGAGCTCCTGCAGGCAATGGACCAGACCTTGGTTCATCACAGCACTGGGCCGACTCGATCGTCGCCGCCTATCCCCACGACATAAAGTCAACTTCCGAAGCTGAAGATGCAGTGAGGATATATCGGAAAATACTTGCCGGACAACCTGACAAAAGTGTTACAATAATAACAGTAGGATTCCTGACCAACCTTAATAACCTCCTCCGTTCGGGACCCGATGAATTCAGCCCGATGTCCGGAGGTGAACTGATAGCCACAAAAGTGGCAAAACTGGTCTCCATGGCCGGAAGCTTTCCCCGGGGAAGGGAATTCAACGTTTACATAGATTCCCTTGCATCGAAACATGTCTTTGAAAACTGGCCGGGAGAAGTAATATTTACCGGTTTCGAGACAGGAAAAGATATTCTTACCGGCCTCAGGGTGATGAAAATGCCTGTCTCCGGCAGCCCCGTAAAGGATGTCTTCAGGATCTCAATACCGATGTCGGAGGAAGATAAAAACGGCAGAATGAGCTGGGACGAAACCGCCGTCCTGATCGCCGTTTACGGCACTGACGGATTCTTCAACACCAGAAGAGGTACCATCATGGTCGACAGTTCAGGCAGCAATGGATGGAAGGATGATCCTGAAGGAAAACACCAGTATGTGATTCAAAAGATGCCTGTACCTGACATGGCACGTTTCATCGAGGACAGAATGATGCACGTACCTGCCGATAAGAAATGATATTAATTAATTAATTAATAAATAAATGATACACAAGCACTTCCACATTCTAACTTCAGTGCTGCTCATCGCACTGAGTTCCTGCTCCGGTCCCGGGGACCTGACGCCGGTTAAGACAAATGTCCTCAAGGATAAAATAGCCGGCGGATGGGCCGGAAAAATGATTGGCGTCACCTATGGAGCGCCTACCGAATTCAGGGCACAGGGACGAACCTATGAGGATTCAATAAAATGGAAGCCTTCCGACATAAGTGGCAGCCTGTGGCAGGACGACATCTACGTCCAGCTTTCATTTCTGATGGCCATGGACAAATACGGCATGGATGCCCCGGCAAAGAAGTTCCAGGAGTCGTTTGCCCTTGCAGGCTTTCCGTTGTGGCATGCCAACATGCAGGCCAGAAAAAACTATCACGACAGCATTTTTGCCCCTCTGTCGGGAAGCCCGGAATTTAATATCCACGCTGACGACATTGATTTTCAGATAGAATCTGATTACATTGGCTTCATGTGTCCGGGGATGCCCGCCACTGCCTCGGAAATAGCCGACCGTATAGGCCGTATTATGAATTACGGCGACGGCGTCTATGGCGGAATTTTCGTTGCTGCACTCTATTCGGAAGCATTCTTTAATTCAGATATCAGGAATATCATCGAAAAAGCCCTCCTGTCCATTCCTCCTGAAAGTGACTACCATAAGGCAATCAGCGATGTGTTGGTACTTCACAAACAGTATCCCTCCGACTGGCGCGCTGCATGGATGCAACTCGAAGGAAAATGGGGAGATGTCGATATCTGCGGAGCAGGCTCGCCATTCAACATCGATGCAAAGCTGAACGGCGCCTATATAGTCATGGGACTGCTGTACGGTGAAGGGGATCCTCTCAGGACACTGGAGATATCAACGCGTTGCGGCCAGGATTCCGACTGTAATCCCTCAAATGCGATGGCTGTGCTTGGCGTGATAAACGGATTCAGCGGACTTCCCCCTGAAATGCAGGAGGGGATAAGGGCAATCGCCGATTCGACATTCATTCACACATCATATTCTTTCAATACTGCCGTGGAAGCAACATACAGGTATGCACTCGAACTTAACAGCCGCTCCGGAGGAAAGTCCGGCGGAAACAGGATTCTGATAAAGAAAGAAGAACCGGTTGCCCCGGCATTGGAAATATCCTTTCCTGATCTTGTCTTCGACAGAAAAATTTCAGTATTTGACAAAAAGGAATGGAAATTCAAGGGGAAATGGGAGATTCACAGTGCAGCATCAGGAGGAAATAATCAGCAACCCGGCCAGGCTATGTACTCCGGAAATTCGGGAGATGAGTTATCGATTGATTTTTCCGGAACCGGAATCTCTCTCGAAGGAAACTGGTTTCGCGACGGCGGCAGGGCAGATGTCTACCTCGACGGAAAGCTGCACCGCACTATCGACACTTACTATGATTATGCCGGACAACAACATACGGAAAGCATCTGGCATGCTGTAAACCTTCAGCCCGGCGACCATACGGTCAGACTTGTTGTCAGGGGAGATAACAGGCCTGAGTCGAATGGATCCAGGGTCTATATAACTTCAGCTGTCATTTTCAAAACAGCTCCAAAAAAGAATGAAGCTTATAAATTTTAAAAGATGTTCATACCACAAACCTACTCATTAGCTGTTGTCCTCTGCATTGTAACAATGCTTTGCTGGGGATCGTGGGGTAACACCCAGAAACTTGCAGGGAAAACCTGGCGGTTTGAGCTTTTTTACTGGGATTATGTTTTCGGAATTATTCTGCTTTCTGTTCTGCTGGGTTTTACCCTCGGAAGCACAGGGCAGCAGGGCAGAAGTTTTATCCCTGACATTGCAGGGGCTGAGCCAGGGAATATCTTTAAGGCAATGCTGGGCGGTGTTATTTTCAATGCATCCAATATCCTTCTGGTTGCCGCCATGGCTATAGCCGGAATGGCTGTTGCCTTTCCCGTAGGTGTCGGGATCGCACTTGCCCTGGGGGTTATAATCAACTACATTTTTGCACCCAAGGGCGATCCTCTTGTGCTGTTCATCGGGCTCGCATTCATCGTTGCTGCAATCATAATTGATGCAGTTGCATATAAAAAACACAGCGCCTCGATGAAAAAAGTATCAGGAAAAGGTATCCTGCTGTCAGTCTCCGCCGGGATTCTAATGGCTCTTTTCTATCGTTTTGTCGCAAGCTCCATGGCTGCTGACTTTGTAACTCCTGAGCAAGGAAAGCTTACACCATATTCTGCTCTCTTCTTTTTCGCTATCGGGGTATTTGTAAGTAACCTGCTTTTCAACTACCTGATAATGAAGAAGCCTTTCGAAGGGAATCCTCTGACATTCAGTGACTATAAGGCTGGAAGCTTCCGTGTGCATCTGATTGGAATTCTGGGCGGCGTTATCTGGAGCATTGGAATGGCGATGAGTATTATTGCAGCAGGGAAAGCCGGTTATGCCATCTCTTATGGTCTTGGACAGGGGGCAACCCTCGTGGCAGCCCTTTGGGGGGTATTTATCTGGAAAGAATTCAGGGGTGCATCGAAACAGGTGAATACTCTGATATTGTTTATGTTCCTTGCATATCTGGCAGGCCTTTCACTTCTGGTATATGCCGGGATATAGTACTATTTCAGTTAAAATACCAGACTTTATCTGCTCTTAAGAGAAATGTAATCCTTCCTGCCGTACACGTTCTTAAATGCAGGCCTGATTATCCTTTTAGCCGAAAAGGTAAGCTCCTCGATCCTGTGGGTACACCATCCGGAGACCCTTGCTATTGCGAAAAGCGGAGTATAAAGCTCCCTTGAAATGGAAAGGCAGGAGTAGACAAAACCGGAATAAAAGTCGACATTTATGCATAAGGTCTTTGCCGACTTTTCTCCCTTGAACACCCTGAAAACCTCCGGGGTGACTCTTTCCACAAGTGTGTACAGCTCAAACTCATCAAGACGTCCCTTTTCAATTGCCAGTTCCCTCGCTTTCGATTTCAGGATTATAGCCCTGGGATCTGAAATGGTGTACACTGCATGACCAACTCCGTAAATCTTCCCTGAAAAATCATTCGCCTGCTTGTTAAGTATCTTAAGCAGGTAATTCTTCACCTCCTCCTCATCCTTCCAGTCTTTTACATTTGCTTTAATATTCTCCATCATCTCCAGAACCCTCACATTGGCGCCTCCGTGCAAAGGTCCTTTCAGCGAACCGATAGCCGATGTTACCGACGAATATATATCCGTCTCCGACGAACTTGTAACCCTCATGGTGAATGTGGAGTTGTTTCCTCCTCCGTGTTCGGCGTGAAGAACAAGCATAAGATCCAGCAGATCGGCCTCCAGTTTCGTAAAAGGCGGGTTGGTTCCCTTAATGAGGTAAAGAAAATTCTGGGCAGTGGTCAGCTCCGGATCGGGATGCCGGATCGAAAGGGTTTTCCCCTTGTACAGGTGTCTCAGGGCCTGGTAAGAATAGGCTACGATTGTCGGGAATTTGGCGATGAGATTCAGCGATTGCCTGATCATGTTGCTGAGAGAGATGTCATCAGGCTTCTCATCAAGAATATAGAGCCCGAGAACCGACCTGGCCAGGATGTTAAGCACATCCTTCCCCTTCATCGACAGTATCATGTCCTTCGTGAAATCATCCGGAAGAGCCCTCAATGTTCCCATATAGGCGGAAAACTCCTGCAATTCGGCTATCGAAGGCAGGTATCCCGTAAGAAGCAGAAAAACAGTCTCATCAAACCCATGCCTGTCCTCACCCTGAAATCCGGCAGTGATGTCCTCCAGGTCAATTCCCCTGTAAAAAAGCTTCCCGGGAATCGGGATGACTTTACCGTCCTCTTTCCTGTAGCCCACAACATCACCAATGTTTGTAAGACCTACCAGAACTCCTGTTCCGTCGGCATTCCTCAGGCCCCTCTTGACATCCCACTTCTCAAATAAAGTATTGTCGATGTCGCAGGACTTTCTTACAGGCACCTCAAGCTTTGAAATGATGTTGTTCTCTTCCATGATTACGGCATTTTAATTAAGTGTTAATATTCGCTATAAGGGCATCACCGAACTCAGAAGTCTTCAGCAGATGCGCCCCGTCCATAAGACGGTGAAAATCGTAGGTGACCTTCTTCTCCAGGATGGTTTTTTCAAGGCTTTTATATATGCATGCAGCGGCTTCTCCCCAGCCAAGGTAATCAAACATAAGAGCACCCGAAAGTATCACCGAGCCGGGATTGACCTTGTCCTGCCCGGCATATTTAGGTGCTGTACCGTGGGTTGCCTCAAAAACTGCATGACCGCTTTCGAAATTGATGTTCCCTCCCGGTGCTATGCCAATACCACCTACAATCGCAGCCAGCGCATCAGAGATATAGTCCCCGTTCAGGTTAAGAGTGGCTATAACAGAGTATTCCGCAGGCCGTGTCAGTATCTGCTGAAGAAAAGCATCAGCTATCACATCCTTGATTATGACTTTCCCGTTCGATTCTGCTTCTTTCATAATCTCTCTGGCTCTTTGCTCACCCTCTTTTGCCGAGATCGAGTTGTACTGGTTCCAGGTGAATACTGAATCTCCGAATTCCCTCTCAGCCAACGCATAGCCCCACTTCATGAATGCCCCTTCGGTGTATTTCATTATGTTTCCCTTATGAACAATTGTAACCGAGGGAAGTTTCCTTTCTATTGCAAACTTAACCGCCTGCCGCACAAGACGCTCCGTACCTTCAAGCGATACCGGCTTAATGCCTATGGATGATGTTTCCGGAAAACGGATGGACTTCACACCCAGTTCATCGATCAGAAACCTCCTGAGCCGCTCAGTCTTTTCTTCACCATTCAAATATTCGATTCCCGCGTAGATGTCCTCCGAATTTTCCCTGAAAATATGCATATCTACCTTTTCGGGATTCTTAACCGGGCTTGGAACTCCATTGAAATATCTTACCGGCCTGTAACAAACATAAAGGTCGAGCTCCTGGCGAAGCGCCACGTTCAGTGAACGCATTCCTCCTCCGACCGGAGTGGTGAGAGGCCCCTTTATCCCGACAAGGTATTCCCTGAAAATCTCAAGTGTTTCCAGGGGAAGCCACTGGCCTGTCTGCCTGAAGGCCTTCTCACCGGCCAGCACTTCCATCCATTCAATTCGCCTGCTGCCGCCATAGGCTTTTGCCACTGCAGCATCCAGAACCCTTACAGCTGAATTCCAGATATCAGGCCCCGTTCCGTCGCCCTCGATAAAGGGAACCACAGGGTAATCAGGAACTATAAGCCTGCCGTTTATATGTCTGATTTTCTGCGGACTCATATAATAAGTTTAGCTGTTTGACTTTTTTATCAGGTTCAATGCGCTGCCTGCCCTGAACCATGCTATCTGATTTTCATTGTATGAATGAAGAGCATCTATGTATTCAACGGTTTCATCAGAATGATGAACTTCAATCCGGAACCTGCTTCCCGGAACAAACCTGTCAAACCCGCCGACACTGAACCAGTCATCCTCCCGTATCCTGTCATAACCGGCTGGATTGGCAAAAGTGAGTGTCAGTACTCCCTGCTTCTTCAGATTCGTCTCATGAATACGGGCAAACGATTTCACAAGTATGACCCTTACCCCGAAGAACCTGGGTTCCATGGCTGCATGCTCACGTGATGATCCTTCGCCGAAATTCTCCTCTCCCACTACCACCATGCCCAGATTGTTGTCGCGGTATTGCCCTGCCACTTCAGGAACCGGTCCGTATTCCCTTGTTAAAATATTCAATACTGAATTTACAGTGTTACTGAAGGCGTTGACTGCGCCAATCATGTAATTGCCTGATATGTTCTCAAGATGTCCACGGTACCTCAGCCAGGGCCCTGCCATCGAAATGTGATCAGTGGTGCATTTCCCCCTGACCTTGATTAACAATGGCATATTCTGAAATCCACTCTCCTCGAACTTCGGAAACGGCTTCAGCATCTGAAGTCTTTCCGAACCCGGAGTTATTCTGACCTCGATATTCTTCCTGCCGGAGGCAGGGATCCTGTATCCGGGAGGAGGTCCTGCCGCAGCAGACTGCGGAAGCGTCCCGCCTTCAGGCTCTGGCAGCCTTATAAGTTTCCTTTCGGGGCTCATTACCATGTCGGTCATCGGGTTGAACATCAGGCTCCCTGCAACCGAAAGGGCAGCAACTATTTCAGGAGAAGCTACAAAAGCATGGGTGTCGGGATTGCCGTCGGCCCTCCCGGCAAAATTCCTGTTAAAGGAATGTACTATTGAATTGCGCCCTTTGTCTTCCCCTCTGTTCCACTGCCCGATGCACGGACCGCAGGCATTTGCAAAAAGCCTGGCTCCCGCTTTCCTGAAAACATCCATCAGACCGGCTTCTTCCGATATCCTCCTGACTTTCTCCGAACCCGGTATTACAATGAATTCCGATTTTACTCTCAGGTTACTCCGGAGGGCATTGTCTATTACCGATGCCGCCCTCGACAGATCCTCAAACGACGAATTGGTGCATGAACCGATCAGCCCGGCGCTCAGCCTCAGGGGCCATCCGTTCCTGACAGCCTCTTCCTTCATCTTCGATATGGGGATTGCCCGGTCGGGAGTAAAAGGACCGTTAATATGAGGTTCCAGTGCCGACAGGTTGATTTCGATAACCTGATCATAATATTTCCCGGGATCTGCCAGGACTTCAGGATCTGCTGTCAGATGTTCACTGTTGGCCCTGGCCAAAACAGCCACTTCCTCCCTGCCTGTGGAAACAAGATATTCAATCATTGAATCATCCAGCCCGAAAACAGAACATGTGGCTCCGGTCTCGGCTCCCATATTGCAAATGGTTGCCTTTCCGGTGCATGACAACGATTCAGCTCCTTCGCCGAAATACTCGATAACCGATCCTGTGCCTCCCTTCACAGTCAGTAATCCTGCCAGCCGGAGAATTACATCCTTGGCCGAGACCCATCCGCTGAGCCTTCCTGTGAGCTTCACCCCAATAATGCCCGGAAGCCTGAGTTCCCAACCCATCCCGGTCATAACATCGACAGCGTCGGCGCCGCCGACTCCCGGGGCGATCATCCCCAACCCTCCGGCAGTGGGTGTGTGCGAATCGGTCCCTATCATCAGTCCCCCGGGAAATGCATAGTTCTCAAGCACAACCTGGTGAATAATCCCTGCCCCGGGTTCCCAGAATCCGATGTTGTACTTTGCCGAAACCGAACTGAGAAAATCGTATACTTCTTTATTGGCTCCGAGAGCAGTGTCAAGATCCTCCACTGCCCCAAGCCTTCCTGTTATAAGATGGTCGCAATGAACCGACGCCGGAACCTCCGACTGGTCCTTTCCGGTAACCATAAACTGTAACAAAGCCATCTGAGCGGTGGCATCCTGCATGGCGATCCTGTCGGGACTGAATAACGCGTAATCCGACTTTCTTTTCATTGCAGCAGCCTGCGAGCGGTCCCATAAATGGTTGAAAAGTATCTTTTCAGTAAGGGTCAGCGGACGTCCGGCAGCCTTTCTCACCTCTCCCATCCTCCGGGGAAGCGACTGGTAAAAGGTCTTTATTATGTCTATATCAAGGATCATGATTTAAACATCAATTATGGTTTTCTCACATGCCCTTCACCGCGTATGATCCACTTGTAGGTTGTAAGTTCCCTCAGAGCCATCGGCCCCCTGGCATGAAGCTTTTGTGTAGATATTCCTATTTCTGCGCCAAGCCCGAATTCACCTCCGTCGGTAAAGGCGGTGGATGCATTTGAATAAACAGATGAGGCGTCAACATGTTTGAAAAACAGTTGAATCCGTTTACTGTCTTCCGAAATGATTGCCTCGCTATGCTTCGAACCATACTTTTCAATATGCTCAAGAGCATCTTCCATATCCGCAACTGTCTTAACCGACATCCTCAGGGAAAGAAACTCCGTCCCGAACGACTCTTCAGTTGCCTTCCTGAGAAGCTCCTGCGGATATACTCCCCTGAGGGCTTCAAAAGCCCGGCTGTCGGCAAAAATCTCCACTCCCGAACCGGCACACAGCTCTGTAAGGTGAGGCAGATCAGCCAGGCGGCTTTCATGTATTATAAGACAATCGAGAGCATTGCATACGCTTACCCTCCTTGTCTTGGCATTGTGAATGATATTCCGGCCCTTTTCACGATCGCCGTATTCATCAAAATAGGTGTGGCAGATCCCGGCGCCGGTCTCGATCACAGGTATTTCAGAATTTTCCCTCACAAAATCGATAAGACTCCTGCTTCCCCTCGGAATAATAAGATCGACATATTTCCTGGCTTTGAGAAGCATGGCCGTCTCTTCCCGCCCCGGAGGGAGAAGTGTCAGAATATCCTGACTTACATTGAATTCAGCGAGCACATCCTTTATAACCTTCGCTATTGCAAGGTTTGAGTTGGCTGCATCACTTCCACCCTTTAAAATGCACACATTTCCTGATTTCAGGCAAAGCGAAAACACATCGAAGGTAACATTCGGCCTGGCCTCATAAATTATACCGACAACACCGAAAGGAACGGAAACCCTGGATATCTTCAGTCCGTCAGGTCTTGTATATTCCGACAGCTCCTGTCCCAGAGGGGATTCCAGTGCCGCCACTTTCATTATATCCCCTGAGATGGCCTTTATCCTGTCTTCATTAAGCAAAAGCCTGTCGTACAATGGATTATTTTCAGCCATCCGGGCCAGGTCGCGGGCATTTTCCGACAGTATGAAATCCATCCTGCTCACAGTCTCTTCTGAAAGCCTTTTAAGAATACCGTCGATGGTTTCCGGACCGAGGACGTTCAGTGACCTTCTCGCCGCCGATGCATCAATAAGTATTTTTTCAATTTCCGTCATTTCAGTTTACCATGTTGGTCAGGAGCTAAATCCGTTCTTCAGTTCCTCATTCAAAACAAGATAGTGATAGTGTATGAAGGGCCTTGGAAGCCTGGTCCCTATGCTTTGCTCAGCCTTCCGGGAGTCGTAAGCTGTTTTTCCCAGACCGATGCTGTTGCCTTCCTCATCGACAATACGAACAATGTCGCCCTTCTCAAAATAACCTTCAACGCCTGTTATGCCAACCATAAGGAGGCTCGAAGCCCTGTCGGCAAGAAGCGCATCCTTAGCTCCCCTGTTGACTACAACCGCTCCCCGGGCAAAAGTATCGGAATGATAAAGCCATTTCTTTACACTCTTCGGCCGGTCGTTGCACCTCCTTATCCTTGTGAAGGGAACATCCCTGCCCCGCAGAATATCGAGAACAATGGAATCGCGGTTGCCATTTGCAATGAACACGTCAACACCCTCGGATGCAATTTTCCGTGCAGTTGCATACTTCGTCAGCATGCCTCCCCTGCCAAAACCCGATTTTCCTTTCGTTATAAATTGCTCGGGATTGACCGTACCCTCGACTACCTCGCTGATTATCTCCACGCCCGCGTTGCCGGGGATGCCGTTGTAGATCCCGTCGACATTTGAAAGCAGAAAAAGGGCTTCGCTGTCCATCATTGAGGCTATCATTCCCGACAATTCGTCGTTATCGGTGAACATCAGCTCATTTATAGCAACTGTATCATTTTCATTCACCACAGGCAGTACCTTGTTTTCCAGCATTGACGAGATGCAGTTCTTCATATTCAGGTAATGGCGCCTGTCGCTGAATTCTTCCTTGGTAGCCAGAACCTGCCCGGCGACAATATTGTATTTTTCGAACAGAAACTGGTAGGTCGACATGAGCTTCACCTGCCCTATGGCAGCCCATATCTGCTTGGCAGAAACAATGTTTGTCCTCTTTGCCGGCACCACCGAACTCCGTCCTGCCGCAACAGCTCCGGAAGAAATCAGAATAACCTCCAGCCCCTGTTTCGACAATACCGAAATGTCTTCAACCAACCTTAGCATTCTTCCAACATTGAGAGAACCGTCTTCACACGTGATCACATTACTCCCTACCTTGATTGCAATCTTTCTGTATTTCCACTCGCCAGTTTTCAATTTGATACTTTTTTATGCCTTTCTAAAAAATTTGTGCGCAAAAATAATAGTTTTTATTAATATATTAAATTAATAAAGGGATTATTATATATCCATAGAATGCAGTGACCGAAGATGCCTTGTTCCGCGGCATCAGCCCGCATAACAGCCAGCTAAAGGAGAGATCAACAGATAAACTTTTAATATTATTCTATATCTTTATGATATCTTTTTATTATCATTTTAATATTATTTTGATATCAATTTCCCATTTAGTCTTATATCTGCCGACGAGGAACCTATCATGATGTTTATCCTTCCAGGTTCCAGAGTCCATTCATTCTTTCCAGGATTCCAGTAAGCAAGGTCCAACCCTTTCAAAGGTATGGTAACGACACGCGATTCTCCCTTCTTCAGGTTAACCCTTGCAAATCCCTTCAGGGCTTTTGCCGGACGGTCAACCGCGGAACCGGGAAAGCTGACATAAAACTGTGCCACCTCGTCGCTGTCGAAACCGCCTGTATTCTGCAGGGTAAAACTGACATTGACCTGTGAGTCGATACTGATGGACTTACTGTCGGTTTTCAGCCCTGAATATTTGAAAGTCGTATAGGTAAGCCCATGCCCAAACGGAAACAGAGGCTCATGCTTATCATACATGTATGTTCTGCCGTTTCTGATGTTGTAGTCGAGTATCGGAGGCAGATGGTCGATCGATGCGCTCCATGTTTGTACCAGCCTGCCAGAGGGGCTTTCCTTTCCGAATATGATATCCGCCACCCCGTTCCCAAGTTCCTGGCTCGACTGTGAAACATGAAGTATGGCAGGGATATTTGTTTTTGACCAGCCTATCGAATAAGGAAAACTTGAGACAACGACAAGCACAGTTCTCGGATTCGCCTGATAAACCAGCTTTACAAGATCTTCCTGTTCAAGGCTGATAGCCTGGCGGTCTACATCTTCACGTCCGTCGCTCGGTACCTGGTTCTGACCCCAGCCCAGACCATAGCTAAGCGGATGGTTTCCCACGCACACAATTGCAACATCACTTTCCTTTGCAGCAATAACGGCGGAGTCGGCCTTGTTGCTCATGGCAAACCTTAAAGTCACATCACTTCCCAGAGCAGCCCTGATACCGTCACAGATATTCACCCGGTATGGCGGGGTGCCTGAGTACCAGTCTGATATTACCTTATTTGATGAAGGCCCGATAACAGCCACTGATCTTATTTTATCCTTCTGAAGGGGAAGCAGATTTGCGCTGTTCTTAAGAAGCACTATTGATTTTACTGTTGCTTTTCTTACCAGATCGGCAGCCTCTTTTGTTGTCCATGGAGATACCGTATCGGTTACTCCAATTCCGGTATAGGGATTATCCGGTGAATTATCGAGCATCCCCAGTTTCAGGATCACCCTGAGGTTACCATAGATTGCCTCATCTATTTCCTTTTCGGTTACAAGGTTTTTTGAAAGGGCTCCCTTTATGGCCGCCATGTAGTTGTCAAGAAACACAGTTATTCCAGCTTTAATACACTCAGCTGCGGCGGTATCGGGCGAAGAATAATATGCGTGCGTGGACATTAGCTGTCCGAATGCGCCTCCGTCGGTGCAAACTATTCCCCTGAGTCCCCAGTCATTCATGGTGACATTCCGTATTACCGGATGAACCGTGCATGGTATGCCGTTATACTTGTTATAGGCCGCCATGTAGCATTGCGAACCTCCTTCAGTGACACCTTTCCAGAAAGCATACGAATAGTATTCCCTGAACAGGCGATCATCAAAATCACTGCTGTTGTATGTCCTGTTGTTCTCATTGCTGTTGGCAAGGAAATGCTTCATCAGAGATGCAGTTTTCCAATACACGGGATGATCTCCCTGCAGCCCTTTGACAAATGATGTGACCAGTGTCGCATTCAGAAAGGGATCTTCGCCAAAACACTCCTCGGTCCTGCCCCACCGTATATCCCTGCCAATATCGGCATTCGGAGCAAACACCACCAGTCCTGACACCCCGAACCGTTTATTCTGGGCAAGATAACGGGCTTCGGTGGCCTGCCAGTCAGCTATCTTTTTCATCATTTCAGGATCCCACATCTGGGCAAGTCCGATAGCCTGGGGAAATGTTGTTGTCGGGGAAGCCTTCGGACCCTTCACCGCCCAGTTGGCCGGTCCGCTGTAGGCAAGCCCGTGAAGGCCTTCTATCGTCCTGGTTCCCTGAACTCCAAGCCGGGGAACCGATATCCTTGTCGACAGGCACTGAAGCTTTTCATCGAGTGTCATCAGGGAGATCAGGTTTCGGATCCTTTCATCTTCTGAAAGATTCCTGTTCTGAAATGGCCAGCTCTGGGAGTCTACATTCACAGAAATAAAAACCAGAAACAGAATAAGTGTAAGTCTTTTCATTATCAGTAAAATTTGTAATCCTCTCCGTGGTTTTCTGTGTCCTCTGTGGTTAATTTTTTTCACCACTGAGCACAGAGGGTCACAGAGATGAAATCCATTTCACAAAAACCGTGTTTATCGCCAGCTATGCCATCCATGGCCTTTCCCGCACCTTCGAGCGCTCAAGGGCTTCGAGAGCAATATTAACGTCCTCAACTATCTGGAAATCGTACATGCCAAGACATACAAAATCGGCTCCGTTCCTGAAGGCGTAGTTAAGTCCGACCTCAGGTTGGATGGCGCCTGCAGCCAGCACCTTGAATGCGATCCAGGGCTCCTTAAGGGTACCCATATACCTGACCGTTTCCTCCGGATCAAAATCGAACTTGTTGTCGTTCCAGTCCTGGTTCGTCTGAGCCGACCAGTAATTGTAGTTATGGCAGGTCTTAACCCAGAAATCGGGCCTGATGCCATAATCCACACAGGCTTTTATTGCCTCTATCCTGTGGGCTCCGATGCCTGCAGGCTTCCCATTTGCCCTTATTTCATCAATTCCTTTCTTTATCAGTTCCATCCTCTCTTCTACCGTTCTCTTTTTCGGATCGTCCCACTCCGGATTGGTGAAACGGTCGGTGATCTCGCCCTGGCAGTAAAGGGCGTCCCAGTCGGCTGCAAGCGACATTTTGATACCCTCCTGAAAATCGAGATTGGTGCCGCAGTCGGATATGAACTTTATTTTCCCGCGAAATTCGTGACGGTATTTCTGAAAAATCCTGCCCATCTGGGGATTCGATATTATGGCATTCATCCCGCATTTCTCCCCCAGGGCAAGAGTCTGAAGGACCTTTTCGTCTGTATGATAGGTCTTGACAAGTTTTGAAACATAGATCAGATCCCTTGCGTGAGCCCACCCTCCTATCAGATTTCCACCCATAAGCAGCCTGCTGAGCTCAAATTCAGCCGGATTCCCTTCTTTATCCCTGTATTTAATGAAGCCTTTGGGAACTTCTCCCTTCAGATCCTTCAATGTTGAATAATTGAATTTCAATAGTGTAGCTCCAGAGTTGGCATCCATGCCGTCAATTGCCAGAAGCTTTTCCTCAAAGCTGTCCCATTTTCTTTTCCTGTATAAGGCATACGCAAAAGCGCCAAATGCGGGGATGGATATCAGATCTCTCAGGACATCGCGGCGACCGATCCCTTTGCCGTTATCAGAAACAGCTTCTCCAACAGGAACACGGGCTTTTTCGCTTCTCCATCGTGAAATGAGTCTGTCAAGACTAAAATGAGAAAAAGGAGAAATAAATATGAAAACCGACAGGGCAAACAACTCTATCAGATTCCGGTTGACCCACAGGTAACTTCCCTCGACAGGCACTCCGAACATATAACCGGGCACGGGAGGGTAAGCTACAAAATAGAAAAGGAGCATGATAACTCCTCCAAGGCTTGCCCAGCGGGTCAGGAGACCAAAAATGAGACCGATACCGACAAGGATCATACCCCAGATGTTTATCTGATCAATAATGCCGACTATCGCAGCATTGTCAGCCATCGCGTTGAACAGCGGGGCGAAGATCCATCTGGATCCTGCAAGATAGGGAGCAGAACTCCAGTCTGATGCAATTAACTTGGCAATACCTTCATAAAGAAAATGCCAGCCGATAACAACCCGGACAAGGGTAAGCAGCCAGGTGGTCAACCTGCCCGATAACGAATCAGACTTTGTCATCATAGATGAATTTTATTTCTCACGTTCTGCAATTATTTTGTTGAATCTGAGCTCCAGTTCAGGATCGAAGCGCGCCAATTGCTTCCAGTCTTCCGTTCCGTAAACGCCGGCCTGAGTCCAGTCGAAAGGAACGAATCCAATCCTGCGGACGACCGATGTTCTCCTGAAGTTGAAATCAAACTTACCGGGATCAACAAACATCGGATCGGCGATCAGTGAATGGATATCCTTGCCGGATTTCTTCCAGGCGCTGAAATCCTGATCGGCAAACTTAATGTCTTTTGTCCTGGTGTCCCAGTAAATGTTGTTGTCAGTCATCAGGTTGAATTTATGCCAGTTACTGCTGAGCAATGTACCTCTGTCTGTAAAGATAATGTTTCTGGTGAAAGACAGTGACCTGTGCTCCTCTATCCTTGTTGCCTGAAGCTGCGAACGGATATTGAATGCAAAGATGTTATTCCTGATTATATTCTCCTTTCCGTAGTGCTGGTGGAACCCGCTGTTCTTGCACAAATATACCAGGTTGTTCTCCATGGTTATGTCGAAAGAACCCTCGTCGGTGTACAGCCCCCAACCTCCGTAATCGAAAGAATACACGTGATGTATATGATTGTTCGATACTACAGTTCCTTCCGATGCTCCGAGAGTATATACTCCGCCCATATCGCAAAGCTCTCCCCATCCAAGATGGTGGATATGATTGTAGCTTATTGTGTTGCGCTTCGTCGGACTGTAAGCGTAACCCCATACCCATCCGACTGAAATGCCTGAATAACGGAGATCGGCTATTTCGTTGTGAGTTATTTTGTTATCACTTGCGTTAAAGATGATCACACCAACCGCGCATGGGAAAACATGTCCTGCATCCCTTATTATGTTGTTATCGGCCGTAATCTGATTTGTTATCTCTCTTTCGTCTGGCCTGATGATAGTCTCTCCGATCTTTATTCCTCCGGCGCCAAGGTCGTGCATATAGCACCTGGTAACAGAACAATTACTGCATGCCCGTCTGAACCAGAATGCATAAGTACCGGTATGGGCAATTTCACAGTTGTCAAAGGAAATGTTGCTGGCATAATCGGCAGTGATTACCGCATCGACAGGCGCAGCAGCCTGGGCAGGTTCGTTACCGTCGGAGGGCGTCAGATAACCGGCAACTTCGAAAGTAAGGTTCTCAAACCTGACGTTTTCAACTTTCCCGGCTTCCCCGGCCTCTCCCCTGAGAATAACAAACTCCTGAAGAACAGGGATGTGAAAGGTGGTATTTGATGGTGTCTCTCCATTCCGGGGAATGTAATACAGGTATCCGGATCGTTCCAGGAACCACTCCCCGGGGGCATCGAGCGCTTCCCTGAAGTTCTCGATAAAGTATCGCGACCTGGCATTGATCGGATTCCAAGGTTTCATGCCTTCACCAACCGTATAAACCGATGATGAATCTTTTGAAAATCCAGTTATGCGCTTTCTTGTATTATCCCAGTTATGGTAGAAGATGATGAGTGCATCCCTGAAATCTGCCCCTGTAAATGATTCGAGGCACTTCGCGTCAGTCAGGTCGATGCCAATTTTCTGAACGGCAAATTCCGGGGCCCTTCCCGTTCCCTTTTCCAGAACGGTCTCATTAACCTTTCTCACCTGTGAAAAGCCTTCATTTGGCGTTCGTGCCCTGATCGCTCTTTCTCCGTTGATATATAGCTGCTCAAAATATGAATTATTGTAAGCCACCTGAGGAATAAATGTCCTCCAGAGTTTTTGGTTCACTATTTCCCAGCCTTCAACCTGAACTCCTCCCCTGAAAACAACCTTTTCTCCCTCTTCAGCCCGGATGATAAGAGGAGATTTTTCAGTCCCGGAGTCTTCAGCCGTAAGCACAAGCGGCTGCATCATAAAATATTCACCGCCTGCAGCAATGATTTCAAGAGGTTCATCAGATTTTATGGTTCCCCTTAAGTCCCTTGCCTTATCCCTCGCGGCTCCAAGCGTTGCAAGAGGCAGAGCTGAAGTTCCCGGATTACTGTCATCTCCGGTGGGGGAAAGATAGATAAGCTGGCTGAAAACAGATCCGGGAGTTGCAAGCAGTGATACCAGCAACAGGAAAACCAAAGGGCGATGCTTCATTTTGTACAGAAAAATTAAAATTGATAGTCTAAATTACATTTTCAGGAATCACACCAAGAATTCAATCAGAGTTACCTTTCACTAAGGTAAGGCCCCTTCTTATTCCAAAGTACCTCAACATTTGAAATAAACCATGTTTTTCCATTATCGTTATTTCCCTGGAAAAAAAGCCAGGTCCTGTTATTATTGTCCTTGAAAATATGAGGATGTCCAGATTCACTTGAGTTCCATTCCCCCGGTTTTCCGTTTGGAAGGAACGGACTTTCAGACAGACGTTTCCAGTTTTTACCATCGCTGCTTACCGCAACGCCTACCTGCTGCGGAGCATTGTTGTATGCTCCTGCATAGAACATATAGAGTTTCCCCTTATATTCAATGACCGATGCACCCTCAATACAATCCTTTTCCCAGGGGAGTTCCGGCTTAAGTATCGGACCATCTGTTGACAGGTTTACCCAGGCGCTTCTGCTGAAATCCGTATCACCCTCGGCTGTTGCCACTCCCTGCATCTGTATTATATATTCAGGATCCCTGGTGGCATAATAAAGGTAGTACCTGCCTTTAAACATTATGACTTCGGCATCAATCGCCCGTCCGCAGTTCCAGTTTCCATCCGGTCTGAAAACGGGATTGGTAGTGTTTCTGGTAAAGTTAATGCCGTCGGACGACCAGGCATGACATATTGCATCATTCCTGCCGTTTCCGTAAGTCTGGTAAAAAAGGTGAACCTTACCGTTTACTACCCTGGCACACGGGGCACAAATTCCCTGGGTTTCATAGTCTGCCACCGGTGTTATTTCTCCGGTTTTTCTCCAATTGACAAGATCCCTGCTTTCGGCGATACCGATCCCCCAGCCTTTCACGGGATTGTTTTTGTCACCGTATGCCTGTATTGAATAATACATCAAATACCTCCCGCCGAAACTTATGACATGAGGATCTTTTGAAAATGGTGTCCCTGTTCTTGAAGTGTCACCGTAGAGCATGTATGATTCTTTAGCGTCAGAACTATTCTGGGAAAATACCGTGACGGAAATCGCCGGAAGCAGAAACAATATGAGATGTATTCTTAGCATTGCAGTCATCATCTGAACTCAATTTTAAATGTAACAACCTGCCAATCTGGAAATTCAGAAGGTTTATTTATTGCCAGGGCATCATCTCCCTGCTTCCATTTCATTTTTTCATCACTTCCAAGCAATGTGACTGATCTGATTTTCTTATCCGCCAGCTGTGAATTTTTCCCAAGTGAAGTTATCCTGACATCATTTTCAGGCGGTCCCATGCAGAAAGCGTAAAGGGCATTCCCTTTGACAGTAAAGCGTATGTCATTCCACTGGTAAGGCCTTACATCGCGTACTCCTCCGAATACTCCCTTCTCCTGTTTCTGCATCGAAGGGCCTTCCCCATAGACTTTCCAGGGACGTGTGCCGTAAATCCCCTCCCCATTTACAGGAGTCCATGCTGCTATCTCTTCGAGGATATCGAGGACGTCCTGTTCGAGATCACCTTCAGGAGTCTGAACAACGTTCAACAGGAGATTTCCGTTTTTGCTTACGATATCAACCAGCATCTGGATCACTTCTGTCCCCGTCATGTATTTCTGGCCGGTGCGGTAATACCAGTCGCCGATGGAAGTGTCAGTCTGCCACGGATCCACACTTATTGAGTCCATTGCACCCCTTTCAATATCCCTGACCCATCTTCCTTCCGAAATAAGATGTTTGCATGTGTAAACCGCTTCAAGCTGCCCGTAGTTTTTCTTAATGTCTTCATTGTAAAAATGAGCAAGCATGGTTCTGCCAACCTCTCCGAACGGAAGTTCCCCGTCGGTATAAAGCAGATCGGGCTGATACATGTCAAGCAGTTCTGTGATGCATGAAAGCCAGTTCTGCTGGTTGAGCGGATCTTTTGTGTACCATTGAGTATCATCCGGGGCTGTTGCCGGGTGATAAAGGTCCTGGTATTCGGGATTGGCCCCGTCGTATGGCACACCTTTCATCGGACCGGACGGATCGGACCGGTGACTTGACTGGAACCATGTATAGCTTGCACCCAGATGCTCGGAGACCCCGAAACGAAGCCCTTCTTTTTTAGCAGCTTTCTGCCATAGTCCGACGACATCTTTCATTGGACCCATTTTTACGGAATTCCATCTGTGAATTTTTGAATCCCACAGGAAGAAATTATCATGATGGGTTCCCATGCTTACAAAATATTTTGCACCAACTTTCTTGTACAGGGCCATCAGCTTTTCAGGATCCCATTTTTCAGCTTTCCAGAGCGGAATGATATCCTTGTATCCGAAAACTGAGGGATGTCCGTAATGTTCAACATGATAAAGATATTCCCGGCTTGGACTCCTCTCATCTGTTCTTCGGTTATACACGTCTGATTCATACATCTTACGTGCATACCAGTCGCCCTGACGCGGAACTGCCTGGGGGCCCCAGTGTGACCAGATCCCGAACTTTGCATCACGGAACCAGTCTGGGTAGCGGTAATCCCTGAATGATTCGATATCGGATGTGAAGGTTGGGGGAAAAGTAACCTGTTCTGTCTTTTGCTCTTTATTGCGGCATGAGAACAAAACCGCAGCAATCACAGGTAATACCAGAAAAACACGGACTTTTTTCATGATCAGGGTTTATTGGTAAGTTGCTAAATATCAAAATATGATAGTGATCAGATAACAAACTGATCGAGGTACCTCTTGCACAGGACTAGTGAGTTTTTCCTGTCTTCAAGTGTTTCCTCGAAAGCCTTGTCTTCCACCTCCACGCAAACCGGGCCTTTGTACCTGATATCATTCAGCGCGGAAAAGAATCTGCTCCAGTCAATATCACCAAGTCCGGGGAGCTTTGGCGTATGGAACTGGAGTGGATAACCCATAATCCCGACATCATCCAGTTTGTCGCGGTAAACCCTGGCATCCTTAAGATGGATGTGGAACAATTTCTCCCTGAATTCATAAAGGGGCTTTACGTAATCCATCTGCATCCAGAGAAGATGCGACGGATCATAATTCAGTCCGAAATGATCGCTTTTTATCTCGCTGAACATCCTTCGCCAGATTGCAGGAGTTGTTGCAAGATTGTTGCCTCCGGGCCATTCGTCCTGAGTGAATATCATGGGACAATTCTCGATGCCCACTTTTACGTTCTTTTCACCGGCATGCCAGATTATTTCAGGCCATACGCGGTGGAAGATCTCAAAATTCTCATCCACCGATTTATTTTTGTCCCTGCCAATGAATGTATTTATCTTATTCACTCCAAGCAATGAAGCAGCATCAATCACTTTTATTAGGTGATCGACATAAACCTTTCTTTTCTCCTCATCAGGATCAAGAGGATTCGGATAATAGCCCAGGGCGGAAATGTCAATCCGGTTCTGCCGGCAGAGGTCCAGAATTCTACCGGCTCCTTCTGCGTCAAGTGTCTCCACATCGATATGCGTGACTCCTGCATACCTTCTTTCGGCCTTTCCGAGAGGCCAGCAGCAGACTTCTATACTTTTATAGCCAAGTTCCGCGGCGCAATCGACAAGTTCCTCAAAAGTCAGTTCCGGCAGTATCGCGCTTACAAATCCAAGATCCATATAACCTCCTGTTAATTATTATTTCAGAATTAATCAATAAGTCCAGCCAGAGCAGCTCCTATCAGGCTAGACTGTTTAACCTCAGTGAACTCCACATATCGTTTCCTGTCACCGCCCAGAAAATCCGAAAAGTATCCTTCAAATCTGAGCTTAAAATTATGGAGTTTATAAAAAGTAGTCCCTTCAACGGTAATCAGCAACGGCCGTTCAGGGTGGGTCCCCTTTCCGGTTTTAAGCACGACAGCAGCCAGGTTTGCTGCTACCAGTCTGGCTGAGCGGTCAATAATATTATCGATCAGGTATTTTCCTGTGCTTTCATCCTCATGGTCAGTGAGACAACCTGAAAGAACATTATTATTGGTGATGCTGTCAGAAAGGAACCTGTTTGCTTCTTCGGCTGTAAGTTCCTTTAAATCCTGAATCCTTCCGGCAGCCTGTGATGAGAATAATCCATCATTTGCAGCAGCCTTAAGCACAAACAGGCTGAGCCCTCCGAAATACCCTCCCGAGAACATCTTTTCGAATGAATAATTCCCGGGATTCATGGTTGTGTTATCAAATGCAATATCCAGCTCAGTCCGGGGAGCTTTGTTGAAATTTCCCGATTCAATATTTATTATCATGCTCCTAACAGGGTCAAGTTCCGGATTCTTCTCAATCCTGACATTCGATTCAATATAACAGGTATTGGTTCCGGTGCCGAGGATAAAGCCAATAAATGAATCATAGGTTTTACCGAATGAAGCAGATTTCCCGGCAAGCAGGGTTGCAACCGTATCATTCAGCAGGACAATCTTTTTACCCGGTGTACCCAATGATTCAAGTAATGACTTGCCGATTATCTGACCAATTACTTCCGGAGCCTGAACCTCCTTGCAGAATTGCAGCAGACGTCCGTCCTTATTTGGAAATATCTCTGTCGGATAAGAAAAACAAAAACCTATCCTGTCCGATTTGTCAGCCACCGGCTTAATAAAGTCTGCCATAGTACGGAAGAACTCCTTTTTCGAAACTTCACCGTCGAGCCCCGGCATATGAAAGTTCGACAAATTCTCCATTTCCATTTGGCCGGAACTGCTGAATGAAACAAGTGCCGACCTGAAATTTGTTCCCCCCGCATCAATGGCAATGACCGGAGTGTCCTTCATAAATTCATTATCAGCCTCAATATATGTCGGGATCATCCTTAAGGAACTTGTTTCTCCCCTTAATCCCCTGTTCATCTCCGAATGAAACAGTTCAACAAGCTGATCGATGTTGAAATCACAGGCTCTGAGTCCTTTATCTTTAAGAAATTTTTCTGCTTTTTCCATACAAATTTTTTATTGTTTACGAATAACCATGTTTCAGAACAGGGCCTGAAACAGAATGTCTGAATTACTAATTACAGATCACCAATGTATGAAAAAAAATTATTCTACCTTTAACTTACAACCGGCAACAAGACATTTGTAATAGTTTAATTAATATAACCATGGACAAAGTAACCGAAATCGCAAAAATGATAGATCATTCGATACTCCACCCCACGCTTACGGATGATGATCTGAAAAGGGAGTGTAAAGTCGCATTAAAATACAATGTTGCTTCAGTATGCGTAAAGCCCTATGCAGTGAAGCAGGCAGCAGATTTATTGAAAGGAAGTGATGTGCTTGTCGGCTGTGTTATCGGCTTCCCGGCAGGAAACTCAGCAATCGGGGTGAAGGTTTTTGAAACCGAGACAGCCTGCCGGGACGGGGCTGTTGAGATTGATATGGTTATTAATATCGGAAAAGCTCTCCAGGAAGACTGGCGCTATATTGAAGAGGAAATAAAAGCGGTTGTCGACACTTCACACAAGTTTGGTGCAATCACCAAGGTAATATTTGAGACTGATTATGTAACCAGTGATGAACACAAAATAAAACTGTGTGAGATCTGCTCCAAAGTCGGCGCTGATTATGTAAAAACATCAACAGGTTTCGGATTTGTAAAGGGCCCGGATGGGAAATATTTCTATACAGGTGCAACTGCCCATGACATAATTCTTATGCGAAAGCACTCCGCACCTCATGTTAAAGTAAAAGCCGCAGGAGGAGTACGTACCCTTACTGAACTCCTAAAATTCAGGGAACTTGGAATTACCAGATGCGGCGCCACTGCTACTCTATCAATGCTTGAAGAGGCAAAAAAGCTTTTCGGTGTATAGCAAATTTACAAATTGAGAAAAGTAACTTACATTTATGAAATCCTGTAAATTATCTGATTATGAAGAGTTTAATCCTGGCAATATCCTTTTTAGCCTCAGGCATGCTTAGCGGCATGACTGTCGAACAGTATTCGGTATTCGAACTCCGGATGGAGGGCCCGGAAACCGGTAATCCTTTTACCGATGTGCAATTGTCTGCCGAATTCAGAATAATGAACAGGACACTGTTCTGCGAAGGATTTTATGATGGAGACGGTATCTACATAATAAGATTCATGCCTGATCAGACAGGAGAATGGACATATTCTACAAAAAGCAATATCCCTCAGCTTAACTCAAAAAAGGGAAGTATCACGTGTACAAAACCAACATCTGACAATCATGGTCCGGTAAAAGTCAGAAACACATATGACTTCGGATATGCCGACGGTACTCCGTTTTATCCTGTCGGCACGACCTGTTATGCATGGGTCCATCAGCCGGAGGAGCTTGTAAACCAGACACTGGCCACTCTGTCGGGTACGGCTTTCAACAAGATAAGAATGACCGTTATGCCGAAAAACTATTATGCCTATGTCAACAACGAACCTCCGCTCTATCCCTTTGAAGGATCAAAAGAAAAAGGATGGGATTTCTCAAAGCCAAATCCTGTATTCTTCAGAAATTTTGAACAAAAAATCCTGGAGCTTCAGAAACTCGGCATTGAGGCTGATGTGATCCTGTTTCACCCATATGATATGGGCAAATGGAACTTTGACAAGATGAAGGCGGAAGAGGCTTCTTTCTATCTGAGGTATCTTATTGCGCGGATTTCTTCTTTAAGAAATGTATGGTGGAGCATGGCCAATGAATATGATATCATGAGGAAAACCGATGAGGAATGGGAAAAATTATTCAGGATCATTCAGCTTTACGATCCATACGGCCACCTGTGCAGCATTCATAACGGTATGGAATGGTATAACCACTCAAAACCATGGATAACTCATCTGAGCATCCAGACTGCCTACCTGCAGGATATCCAGGACTGGCGGGAGTTGTACAGGAAGCCGGTGATTATAGACGAATGCGTTTATGAAGGCAACATACCGACCGACTGGGGCAATCTGACTCCGGAGGAAATGATGAACCGGTTCTGGATCTCCTGGTGCCGTGGAGCTTACTGCACTCACGGTGAGACTTATCTTCATCCCGAAGATATTCTGTGGTGGGCAAAAGGAGGAAAATTATACGGAAAAAGCCCCGAAAGAATTGCTTTCCTACACAAAATAATGACTGAGGCTCCTTCTGAAGGGGTTTATCCCCTTCACAACCGGTGGAACAAGGAAACTCAACTGATAAAGGACGGGGAGTGGTACCTGTATTACTACGGTAACAGCCAGCAGGCCAAGGCAATGGTTACCCTTCCGAAAGACCGGAAATTCAGACTTGAAGTCATCGATGCATGGAACATGACGGTTACTACTGTTTCCGGCGAATTCAGCGGAAGGGCTGAGATCCCGTTACCGGGACGGCCTTATGTTGCAGTGAGAGCAACCGTGATAAACTAACTGGAAAATTTTTCCCATTTTATAGATTTAGTTTCCTTCGGGGCCAGAATTGGTTCCGACAGTCCAGTAGGGGCGTCATGATCTAGGGCGGGGCAAGGTCTGTTTAGTAGTATCCATCCCATTTTGCCAAGCCAGGTCAGGTACTCAATATCTGTGGGACGGTGCAACACCCCATATTGCTGATCAAATATTTATTCTCTCAATAAAGTCTTGGATTTCCTTGGAAATGTTAAATGTTTTCTCGAAATTGCTAATCAGATGTCATAAGGTCTGCATTCCTGCCAGGAATGCCATATGTCAGTGTTTGATCCCGATCATGCAACAGTTTCAAATTGCAAGACTGTTTTCATGTTCTGTCTTGTGATTTAACCAAACATTATCAGGGAATTGAAGCGTTAAATTACCAGATTTCAATAATATTAAAATGAACCAAAACCTGTATATTATGAATTATTTTAAGGTAAAACTTTTTATTTCCACCTCATTATTGCTCCTGCTGTTTCTGTCAGCAGAAGCCCAGATAAAAGAGGCGGAATGGAATTACCCGGTTCATCCCGGTACAGAACA